>ERZ826146.299-NODE-299-length-60971-cov-10.351763_pt1 | contig 60971 bp, 62 predicted proteins | sample MGYA00519857_ERZ826146 | MGnify/ENA primary metagenome ERZ826146 (study PRJEB31778, sample SAMEA3449222) | human gut metagenome | biome: human gut; feature: human-associated habitat; material: faeces | place: United Kingdom | collected 2010/2012 ...
TTACTAAATGCATTATTCTTATGTTAATTGTGCATTTAACTTTTTATTTAACTAAAATAATCTACTTTATTTTTTTCTTGCAACAACAGCAAATCTTCCATCTTCTGTATAATAAGAACATGTAGACAAAGTCATTAGTTGATCCCCATATTCTGCTGTCTTACCTGTATCATAAAAGGATGCTTCTTTTGCATTATCTACAAATTCATTATATTCTTCTTCATTATCTGCATTTATAAAATAATAATATCTAAATACATTTTTCTCTGACTTGTAATATACTCTAGATTTAAATGCTGAAATAATCTCATATTCTGCATCTTCATTTGCAGTTGTAAACCTAATAATTGGATGTTGATTATAGAAGTCTTCTTCCTCATATTTTAATAGATCTTGGAACATTGCTCCATCTCCCATATTATGCCCATACATTAATAAGTTACTGCTAGGAATAGTCCAATCATAGTCCTTATCCAAAAATATAGAACCATCCTTGGCTTCTTCTTTTTTATAATTATGAGTCATGTAATAGCTATTATCAGTTCCTTGTAATACCGGATAATTAATATTTGTTCCTTCAATTTCTATCCACCCTACTACATCTGGATTTTCTTTTTGTAATTCTTGTACTTGCAACATTCTTTCTGTAGTTTCTTCATCCACTTTTGCTTCATCTATTTGAACATTATTTAAAGCAGAACTTTCCTGTATAGTATCATTTTTACTTTTAAGCTCAAATATAATATATATTGTAGCAATAATAATTAATGCAATTAATACTATATATATTAATCTTCTTGTTTTTCTTGCTGTTTGTTTAAAATGTTTTGCCATAATTCATCTCCAAATATATAATATAGGATAGACAGAATGCGTCTAGTCTATCCCATTAATATTTTATATTCTATTTTTTCTTATTACAAATAATGTTGCTGCTGATATAGCAATTACTAAAACTGCAATTCCTGCGTAATTTGCTACACCTGTTTTTGGAGTTTCATCTTTCTCTCCTTTATTTTCTTCTTCAACTGTATTTTCTGAATTTGAAACTTCTTCTTGTTTTTCTTCAGCAGAAACTTTAGCATACAAAGTAGTATTTACATCAATTTTATTATTAAAATTAAATTTTGCTGTATATTGATTATCTGTATAGAAACCATCTATTACATATCCTTCAGCTACATTTAATTGTGCTTTAATAGAATCTTCTGAAACTACTTGTCCTACATTTAATAAAATATCTTTAGTCTTTTCACCATAATTTATTGTTAATATAACTTTTTGTTCGCCGCTTGCAACTGTTGTATTTTCTGGTAATGCAGATACAGATAATACGTTATTATTTGCATCTGTTAAAACTATTTGATTTCCTGCTGCAACAACTTTATTAGATGTACTTGTTTTGTTCTCTATGTTAATATTTCCAGCATTTTCAGCTACATAAATAATGTTGTCTTTAGATGTTGAAGATAATGAACCATTCATTACTAAAGATGGACTTACAGCAACATCTTGACCTCTATCTAATTCTATACCTTTGTTGCTTGTTGTTCCATTATTTCCTAAATTAACATCAATTATTTCAAGAGTTCCACCATTAACAAGAATTCCTGCATAATTAAATCCTGTTATAGAAACATTATTTAATACTACAGATGCTCCATTATATGATTGTACTCCATATTTTGGTCCATTTTTTAAGTTTATATTCTTTAATGTAAGTTTTGCACTACTTAATTGAGCTGCAAACATAGTTTGATTTCCTGAAATAGATGTCCATTCATCAGCTCCAGTAACAGTATAACCTGCTCCATCTATAGTAAGATCTTTGTCTATAACTATAGGTCCTGTTACAGTTATATTATCTGATAATATAATTGTTTCACCTGAATTAGCAGAAGAAATAGCTTGTCTTAATGTTTCTTCGCTATTGATTGGTGTTGTAGCTTTGCTAACATTTGGAATTAATAAACATGTAACTAATATAGCACATATTAAAGCCATTCTTACTATACTCTTCATTTTTTCACCTCCCCTAAATTCACAAAATATATTTATATGCAAAAAATATAAATATCAATTTAGGCCTTATCTTTTGATTTATTTTTTACACAAATTATTAATAGCATACTATTTATTATTATGCAATATTATTTTATCTTTTTTATAAATTATCTTTTTTATAAATTATTTGCTATTTTAGCTAGTTTTAAAGCATCATCTTTAGTATCTACAGCACATATAAAACATTTATTATGACAAAATCTTGCAGTTTCTACTGTTGTTACTTTTTGCAATTCCTTATCTTTTAAGCCGGCCCATTCTTTAGGGAACAATTTCCTACTTGTAAAAGAACCTAATTTCTCTGGCACTGTATAAATATTATATCCACCTCTATTTGAAGGAAAAATCACAAAATTTATTAATTTAGCTTTAGAACTACCTGATTCTAATAAAAACTCTTTCCATGGCAAAAATTTTTCCAAGGTCATAATTCCATCTTTTGAATCATTAATTGCCATATCTACTTTTGATTTAGCTCTCATCTTCGAAATTGAAGATTTCATTGAATTATCAAATACTGTTTCTGCTAATTTTACTGCTTCTTCAAACTTAACATCTGGGTCTATATCTTCATCCCAATTTGGATTAAATTCAGAGATAATACTTGCTACTTGTACAAGTCTATAATCTACATTTATATCTGGTATTTGACCATTATCACCTGCATCTATACATTGAATTAAGTTTTTGTCTATCATTTTCCAAATTTCATCTATGTCTTTTTCTGTATATTTTTTTATTATTTCTTTACCAAATTTTTTCCAAACCAAACCGCAAGATGAATACTTTACTCCATTATCTCTTTCTCCATTACCACCAAATTGATGATGATCTAATTCTCCTCCACCAACATCATATATATATTGATCGCTATTGGCCTTTTCTAAATCTGAAGTTCTGCACACAATAACTTCTGGTAATAATTTTGAAAACATAATTGTAGAAAAAACTTCATCACAATGGAATGTTCCATTATGTGTTATACAATTTGCTTCTTCTATGTTTTTTGTTAATTTTATATTCATTTTAATTCCCCCTATTTATTATCTTTTATCATATCCCAATATTCTTTGGAAATTAATACTTTACGAGGTTTGGTTCCTTGCAGCTTAGAAATAATTCCTTTTTCTTCCATTGCTTCTATAATTCTAGTAGCTCTTGTATATCCTATTCTTAGTTTTCTTTGTATAATCGAAACACTTACATAGTTTAGATCAAGTATTTTTTCAACTGCTTCATTAAAAAGCGGGTCTATTTCTTTTTCATCATTTTTATTGTCATTATTTGACATCAGCTCTAAAATCTTTTTTAATAACTTTTGATTTTCTATTACTGTATGCTTTATTTCGTACAATTCTCTTTCTATATCTAAAGTACTTTTTCCCTCTTCATTCATTTGTATTCCTCCTTATATTACATAATTTAAATTACATTTATGACATTGATAATGATAATCTGTACAAACTTTATATTCTTCATTTTCATAGTTTTTCAAGATTTCTGTTAAATCAGTAATACATTTATCATGATAAATATAATAGCAATTTTCTTTTACATTGTATACTACTCTGCCTCTTGGAAAGAAATCAAAATCGACATTATATTTACCATAATAAAATTCATCCCAAATTTCCATGTGACTTTTTGGATAATTTAAAAAATCTCCATATTTATCTGCTTGATCATTTTCACACTTATGTATTAAAAACTCGTTATTTACTTTAAAAAATATATTAACCATAATTTCTCTCCAAATTATATTTTAAAGAATTATATCATATGTAGATTTAAAGTGTATATTAATTTTAAAAATATTTACAGAAAAATCCCTCAGACTTATTGTCTAAGGGATTTTGTTATATATAAGAAAAGCACGTACTATGTGAATGAACTTGTAGTTTTTTATATTATACACCTACCGTTGTGAATCCATTATCACAATGAATTATTTCACCTGTAATTCCAGATGACATATTACTAAATAAGAATGTTGTAGTATCTCCAACTTGTTCTATTGTAACATTTTTGTGCATTGGAGCTTTTTCTTCTATAACATCTAAGATTGAGCCAAAATCTTTAATTCCTTTTGCAGATAATGTTTTGATTGGTCCTGAAGAAATTCCATTAATTCTCATACCTTTTTTACCTAAATCTTGTGCTAGGTAACGAATGCTAGCTTCTAGAGCTGCTTTTGCAACACCCATAACATTATATCCAACAACTGCTTTTTCTGATCCGTAATATGTATATGTAACAATACTTGCTCCTTCATTTAATGCATCTTGTGCAACAGCTTCGTTTACTATTTTTACTAATGAATATGCACTTACATCACATGCATGAGCATATCCTTCTCTTGATGTATTAATAAAATCATTTCTTAAATCATCTGTAAAAGCATGAGCTATACTATGTAATATTCCATCTACTTTTCCGAAATCTGCTTTTATAGCAGCAAAGCAATCTCTTATACTTTCATCTGAACTTGCATCACATGGATATAATTTCGTTCCTGGAAATTCTTCTAATAATTTTGCTAATTTTTCTGAACCTTCTTCTGGGTTATATGTGCAAATTAATTGTGCACCATTGTCATGAGCTGATTTAGCTGCTCCCCATGCAATACTCCATTTGTTTCTTACTCCCATTAATACTAATTTTTTGTTTTCTAATAACATAATCTTACTCCTCCATCTTTCCTATTTTTCTATATTTTTCATACCTAAGATTTAATAAATCCTCAGTTTTTAACTTAGTTAATTTCTTTAGAGTTTTTGTAATATATTCTTTTAGTTCTGCTGATACAAACTCTAAATTTTCTTCTTGATTATCTTTTTCTTTTATAATGTCATCTATTATACCTAATTCTTTTAAGTCTTTAGCTGTAATTTTCATTTTTTCTGCTGCTTCTTTATTTTTACTTGCATCTTTATATAAAATGCTTGCAAATCCTTCTGGTGATAATACAGAATATACACTATTTTCTAACATCGCTATTCTGTCACCAATACAAATTGCTAAAGCTCCACCACTTGAACCTTCACCAATTACTATAGAAATTATTGGCGTTTTTAATCTAGACATTTCCATCAAATTTCTTGCAATTGCTTCTCCTTGACCTCTTTCTTCTGCTCCTAGTCCTGGATATGCTCCTGGGGTATCTACAAATGTAATTATTGGTCTATGGAACTTTTCTGCTTGTTTCATAAGTCTTAAAGCTTTTCTATATCCTTCTGGATTTGTCATACCAAAATTTCTTTCCATTTTTTCTTTTGTTGTACTACCTTTTTCTTGCCCTATAACTGTAACTACTGTACCATTTATTCTACCAATTCCACCAATTATAGATTTATCATCTCCAAAGGCTCTATCACCGTGAAATTCGATGAAATCATCTACGATACTTTCTATGTAGTCTTTTGCTTTTGGCCTTTGTGCATCTCTTGCAAGCATAACTATATCCCATGCTGTTTTTTTGCTCATTAATTCCATCTCCTTTCTTAGTTTTTATGCAATTCCAATATTTGAGCTAAAGTTTTCTTCATATCTTTTCTTTCTACAATTTTATCTATAAATCCATGTTCTAATAAAAATTCTGACCTTTGGAAACCTTCTGGTAATTTTTGTTTTATTGTTTGTTCTATAACTCTTGGTCCTGCAAAACCAATTAATGCATTAGGCTCTGCTAAAATTATATCTCCTAAACTTGCAAAACTTGCTGTAACTCCTCCAGTTGTTGGGTCTGTAAGTACAGTTATATTTAACAGTCCTGCATCATCTAATTTTGCAACTGCAGCTGAAGTCTTTGCCATTTGCATTAATGATACCATGCCTTCTTGCATTCTAGCTCCACCAGACACACAAAAAATTATAAATGGTAATTTTTCTTTTATTGCATCTTCTATAGCAAGTGTTATTTTTTCTCCTACAACACTTCCCATACTTCCCATTAAAAAGTTTCCATCCATTACAGCTATTACTACTTTATTACCATGTATTTCTCCAAATCCTGTTGTAACAGCCTCTTGTATTTTAGTTTTTTCTTTTAATGTTTCTATTTTCTTTAGATAACCATCAAAATGTATAGGGTCTGTTTCTGGCATATTTTCGTATGTTTCTACAAATGTTCCTTCATCAATTATTTGTTTTATTCTTCTTCTTGCTGATATTCTAAAGTGTTTACCACAATTTGGACATACACTAAAATTTTTGTGAACATCATCTTTATATAATATTTCTTTACATGCATCGCATTTTACCCATTTACCAACTAACATATCTGCAGCTTTGGTATTTTTTTGTGGCTTTTCACCTTCTGCATTATTTACTTTTTTTATTTTGTCTATTACCATGCTCTTTTTTGTTCCTCCTTTAGAAATTCAAGTTTATCCCTTAAAATTCCTATTTATCAACTTTCTATATGCTATCCTTAAAGTTTCAAATTATCTGTAAGTTTCTCGTTAAAACCAACTCATATATTAAATATTATTCACTTCATTTTTGCAAGTATTTTTAGTTTTCCGCAATTTTTCTTTTGCTATTATATAGTTTATTTTTATTTTTTTCTATTAGTATGAGTAGTCAGTATGATATGTTATTAACCAAAAGTTAAATTCTGATTTTTTAAATATTAACGTACTTGCTTTAATACGCAAATACTTTATTGTTTTAATTTACTTATAATTCTAGATTAATACAAAATTACATTGAACTTATTAAACCAACTAATCCACCAATTTTTAAACATACATCAATAAATACTTTTATTAAAATTATCCAAAAAAGTAAGCAACATAATGCTTGAAACCAATTAACCTTATGTTTTTCTTTCATTTTTATATTTTCATTATTTTTTATTTCTTCATTACTTTTCTGTTTCATCTTTTAATTCCCCCTTTATCTTTTCTTTATTAAAATTTTAACACTTTAATTACCTTCAAATCAATTCCATACTTCTTATAAACACTATCAACATCCAAAGTTGTAACTTTATCTTTTGGCAATTCTAATATTTCTAACGTATTCATTACCTCTTCTTCATTTTTCCCTTCAATTTCGACATAAGTAGGAATCATTGGCCATGAATCTATGTCTATTTCTACACCATTCAAAATATACTGAGTCCTTTTATTTTCTTGATATCCTCTACTCTTAATTCCCATATTTTCTAATAGTTCATTTGTCTTTTCAAAATCAGAAACTTCTACTTCTAATTCTTTTGTACCATCTATTGTTGTCTTTACGACATTTTTATATGTAAGTGTTGTTTTTCTTCCATTTGTTCTTAATCTAATCCATTTACCATCTTCCTTTGGAATTATGTCATAAACATATCTTTTTTGTTCATTATCGCCTTTAAATTCTGCACCTAATTCTTCTAGCTTTTTTATTAATTTTTCTTTATCAATTTCTAGTACTCTAATTTCATATTCAGTATTCATATCTTACTCCTTATATTCCTATTTAGCTAACACATTATTGACTAATAAGCTTTTTTCACTTTTCATTATTATAGAACAGGGAAAAACAGGGATTTTAGGACCGTCCCCAAATCCCCCTAAATCACTGCTAATCCTAGATATCATACATATTTTTAGCTGTATAATGTGTATGTAAATATTTATGAGCTACTTCGCTTCCTGGTTTTTGTAAAAATTCTTCATACATTTGCTTCATTACTGGACTTTCGTGTGATTTTCTTATTACACTCTTTTCATCTATTGTATATAAAGCGTCTGCTCTTAATTTTCTAACATCAACTTCACTTCTTATCTTAGAACTCTTTATTGGTTGGCCTCCACCCATTACACATCCACCTGGGCAAGCCATTATTTCTACAAATTGATAATCTGCTTTTCCTTCTCTTATCTCATCCATTATTTTTCTTGCATTACTTAAACCACTTACTACAACTGCTTTAATTTTCTTACCAGCAATTTCTACAGTTGCTTCTTTTCTACCTTTACCACCTCTTACAGCTTCATATTCAAATTGAGGTAAGTCTTTACCTTCCAAAGTATCTGCTGCAGTTCTTAATGCTGCTTCCATAACACCACCTGTAGTTCCAAAAATAGCACCAGCACCTGTAGCTTCTCCCATTGGCTCATCAAATACATCATCTTGTAATTGAGTAAACTCAATATTTGCTTGTTTTATCATTCTAGACAATTCTCTTGTTGTAATTACATAATCAACATCACGAAGACCATCAACTTCCATTTCTTCTCTTTGACACTCATATTTTTTAGCAATACAAGGCATAACAGAAACCATACATATTTTCTTTGGATCTACATTATATTTTTTGGCATAATATGATTTAACCATTGCTCCAAACATTTGATGTGGAGATTTACAGCTTGATAAATGTCCTAATAAATCTGGATAATTCTTTTCTGCAAACCTTACCCAGCCTGGACTACAAGATGTAATCATTGGTAAACATTCTTGTTTAGAAAAACGATCTATAAATTCATTAGCCTCTTCCATAATAGTTAAATCTGCACCTGTATTTGTATCAAAAACTCTATCAAATCCTAAACTCTTCAATGCAGAAACCATTTTACCAGTTACATTTGTTCCAATAGGCATATCAAACTCTTCACCTAAAGCTACTCTAACAGCAGGAGCTGTTTGAACAACAGTATAAATATCTGGATCTTTTAAATTTCTCCAAACATCTTTAATATATTCTTTCTCCTTCAAAGCCCCTGTCGGACAAGCCTCTATACATTGACCACAAAAAGTACAGTTAACATCATTTAAACTATGGTCACCAACTGTAGAAATACAAGATTCAAAACCTCTATTAATACAATCTATAGCTCCAATTTCTTGTACATTTTTACATGCTGCAACACATCTTCTACATAAAATACATTTGTTAAAATCTCTCATTATTGCAGGTGATTTATCATCTACTTTATGTTCTGTCATTTCACCTTCAAATTCAACATGTTGAACATTAAATTTCATAGCTAATGCTTGTAATTCACAATTACCATTACGACTACATGTTAAACAATCACGATGATGATTAGAAAGTATTAAATCTAATATAACTCTTCTTGCTTCCATAACAGCTGGTGAATGTGTATGCACAACCATACCTTCTTCAGCCTTTTGAATACAAGAAGTTGCAAATCCTTTTCTTCCATCAACTTCTACAATACACATTCTGCAATCTCCAACCTCATTAATATCTTTTAAGAAACATAATGTAGGTATATCAATTCCTGCTTGCTTTGCAGCTTGCAAAATAGTAGTTCCTTGCTTCACTTTAACTTCTTTATCATCAATTTTTAATGTTACTAAATTCTCTTCCATCTTAATTCTCCCTTCACTTGGACTTGGCAAATTCATTCTTATAACAGCCTTTTGCCTTACTAGTTCATAATTGCTTTAAATGGGCATTTATCAACACAAGTACCACATTTAATACAAACATCTGGATCTATTTTATGTGGCTGTCTTGGCTCGCCTGTAATAGCATTAACAGGACAATTTCTTTTACAAATACCACAACCTTTACATTTTTCTGGATCTATCTCTATATTTGCTAAAGCTTTACATTGACCAGCTCTACACTTTTTATATTTAATATGCTCCATATACTCATCTCTAAAATATTTTAGAGTACTCAAAACTGGGTTTGGAGCTGTTTGACCAAGTCCACAGATAGCAGATTTTTTAATATTTAGTGCTAATTTCTCTAATTTATATAAATCATCTTCATCAGCTTTACCTTCACACATTCTATCTAATATTTCCAACATTCTCTTTGTACCAATTCTACATGGAGTACATTTACCACAGCTCTCACTAACTGTAAAGTCTAGATAGAATTTTGCAATATTAACCATACATTTAGAATCATCCATAACAATTAATCCACCAGAACCCATCATAGAACCAATATTTGAAAGAGATTCATAATCTATTGGAGTATCCAAATGCTCTTTTGGAATACATCCACCAGAAGGACCACCAGTTTGAGCAGCTTTAAACTCTCTACCATTTGGAATTCCTCCACCTATATCAAAAACTATTTCTCTTAAAGTAGTTCCCATTGGTACCTCTACAAGTCCAATATTATTTACATTTCCACCTAAAGCAAAAACTTTAGTTCCTTTAGATTTTTCTGTACCAATACTTGCATACCATTTAGCACCATTTAAGATAATTCTAGTAATATTTGCATATGTTTCAACATTGTTAATTAATGTTGGTTTACCCCATAAACCAGAATTTGCAGGATATGGAGGTTTAACACGTGGTTGACCTCTTCTTCCTTCTATAGATTCTAGAAGTGCTGTTTCCTCACCACAAACAAATGCACCTGCACCTAATCTAATTTCTATATCAAAAGAAAAATCTGTACCAAAAATATTTTTTCCAAGTAATCCATATTCTCTTGCTTGATCTATTGCAACTCTAAGCCTTTGAACAGCAATAGGATATTCTGCTCTTACATAAATGTATCCTTTATCTGCACCAACACTGTAACCTGCAATCTCCATAGCTTCTAGTACACTATGTGGATCACCCTCCAAAATACTACGATCCATAAAAGCACCTGGGTCTCCCTCATCAGCATTACATACAACGTATTTTTGATCGCCTTCAGCTTGTTTAGTAAACAGCCATTTCTTACCTGTTGGGAAACCGGCTCCTCCACGACCTCTTAATCCAGATTCAGTAATCTCATTAATTACATCATCTTGAGACATTGATGTTAAAACTTGTTCTAACGCTTTATATCCATCAAAAGCTATGTATTCATCAATTTGTTCTGGATCGATAATACCACAATTTTTTAAAGCAATACGTTTTTGCTTTTTATAAAAATTAAGCTCATCTAAACGGTTAACCATTGTATTATCAACATCTTTGCAAAGCAATCTTTCTACAATTTCACCTTTTTCTATATGTTTTTCTATGATTTCACGACAGTCATCTGGTGTAACCATAGCATAAAAGGTATCCTCTGGACGAATTATAACAATAGGTCCTTTGGCACATAAACCAAAGCATCCTGTTTGAATAACCCTTACATTTTGGATACCTTTTTCATCTATAATCTTTCTAAAATTCTCTATAATCTCTGGTGATTTTGAAGACGTACAACCCGTTCCTCTACATACTAAAATATGTTTTTCTCTTGTATCTGCTTTGATATTTACTCTTAAGTCCAATTCTTTTCTTTTTTGTTCTCTTATTTGGTGAATTTCTTCTAAAGTTTTCATACTTTTCTCCTTTCGATATATTAATCCATCTTTAGTACTCATTTGGTAAACCTACTGACTCTTAATCAGTTGCCCTTCATTTCGATATTATATTGCTAATTTAGTATTTTTCTAAATTAATTTTTTTAATTTTGACAAATTTTTAGATAAACCTATAACCTCGATTGGTATTTCAACTAGTCCTTCATTTGTTGCCACATAATTTTTGATTTTTATATCTTTTAAATCCATTATATTTTCTAACTCTTTTACAACATAATGTAATTGTACGCAATGTGGGGATTTATCTACTGTTACAAATGTTAGTTCCTTACATTTCTTTCTAGCTATCATTCCAGCAATTTTAGTTATAACCATATTTAAATGTGTATCTTCTAAACATACATCATAAATATTTTCTGAAATTTTATTTAATTCATTATATATTTTAGGAAACATATATTCCAAACAACTTCCAATTATTATCATTTTTTCTTCTACATCAAAACAGTTTGTTTTTAATAAATCTTTTTTCAAAATGTTCCTCCTATGTTTCTTTAAGTATCTTAATTATGTTTAATTACACTTTTTTTGCTGTACATACATCTGCCATTTAGTCTTCTTTTTTCATGTATTCATCTAATACTTCATCTAGTTTTTTTACAGTTGCTTTACCATATACTTCATTATTAATAGTAAATACTGGTGCTAAACCACATGCACCAACACATCTTGTAGCATCTATAGAAAACTTACCATCTGGAGTAGTTTGCCCCTCATCTATTTTAAGTCTTTCTTTTAATCTATCTAATAAAGCTTGTGATCCTTTAACAAAGCAAGCTGTACCTAGACATACTGATATATTATATTTTCCTTTTGGTTCTAATGTAAAACGAGAATAAAATGTTATGACACCATAAATTTCTGCCATTGGAATTGATAAATAATTAGAAATTTCAATTTGAGATTGTTTTGGAATGTAACCATACTTTTCTTGAACTTCATTTAAAATTTGAATTAAATTTGATTTGTCTTGTGAATAATTTTTAAGTAGCTCCTTCATTTCATTAGCTAATTTTTCGTCCATACAATTTTTTTCGCACATATTTGCCTCCATTCTGTCATAATTATTCTTTCTGTATTGTTTTTAATGTGTAGCTATGACATTCGAATATATATACTTATACAGTATATGATACTATGGCTCATTATATCAAAAGAAATTTATTTGTACAATAAATTACTATAATTTTTGTCGATAAAAATCGTAGTAAGTTATTTAGCTATATAAAAAAACAAGCTTAAATTAAAATAAGCTTGTTATTTTTTTTAATTCTTCAAATAATGCTGTAATAAACCTAAAAGAACTACTTGTTATAAATGATAATAAATTTATAGCAGCCACAGCTGTAAGAACAATACCAATAGCTCCTGAAATAATTCCGATTATCGAAAGAACTTTCTTTCCACTTTTCACACTCGAAACTCCAAATCCAATTGCTATAATGCCACATAAGATCGATATATGAAAAAAGGATGATAAAAGTATTGATAAAATTCCTAATACAATAGATGCTATACTATATTTTTTATAATGCTCTTCTTTAACACTTTGGTAAGGAAGAGCAACTTTTTCTTCATCCTTCATAGTTTAATAATTCCTAGTCATTGTAGTAGTAATAGCTTGATGGATAACTACTGTCATCGATTATATCTTTAGTTTCGTCTATTACATCTTTAGCATTATTAAAAATGCTTACACCTAACATAACAATTGATATTACTAATACAATACTTAGTATCATACCAATAACACCTGTAATAATTCCTGCAATTGACATTCCTCTTTTGCTTGATTTCAAACCTATAATTCCAAGTATTAATGCAATAATACCACAAGGTATAGATACATACCAAATACAACAAAGTATAAGTGCAATTATTCCTAATACCAATGCAGCAATTGAGAATCCTTTTTTGTCATTTGCTGGTGTAGTATTAGTTGCTTGATTTACCTCGCTTTCAACATTGTTTACTTCATTTTCTTTGTTTTCGTTCATAATAAAAACTCCCTCCTATTTTTTCTTTTTGTATATATGTATTTAATTTTATAAATACCGTAATTAATTTCTTAATATTATTTGCTATTGTACTTCATTCCTTCAGTACATTTCTTAGTAATATTAAGTGTTAAAGGTTATAAAAACTATCGTATTCAAAGTCATAATCGTAAGAATCTGAATAGTCATTATCATCAATAATATCTTTTATACTTTCTGTCATTCCTAATGCAAATCCAAAAATAACTAGCATCAATATTATAAATATAGAAATAATCATACCAATAATACCTGTAACAATTCCTGATATTGACATTCCTCTTTTGCTTGATCTTAGTCCTATAGTACCAAAAACAATAGCCAAAATTCCACATGGTATTGATATATACCATACACAGCAAAGTACAATTGCTACAATACCAAGAACTAAAGCTGCTATACTAAATCCTTTCTTATCTTTTTGTTGCTGGTTTGCTGTTGTATTGTTGTTATTCACATTTTCTTGCTTTTGGACTGGTTGCTCTTCTTTTACTACATTTGTTTCAGTTTTTTCTATAGTTTGATCATTTGCTTCGATATTATTGTTATCATTTTTTATAACATCATCTTTGTTATTTTCGTCCATAAAAAATCCTCCTTTATTTTAATAAACTCTCTTAGGAAATTTTTCTTTTGGGCAAACCTGATTTTATTATTTAAAATCACACTATATATGTATTACTTAATGTCTATTAATTTATTTGATTTTTGTTAAATCTTGGCTGTTAATTTACTAGACTAAGTTACGTAATATTCCATATATTACTAGGATCACAGCGAAAATTATAGCATACCAATACTTTGGATATATCCAAGTTAAAATTTCTTTTTTCTTATTTAAGTTAATTAAATATACTATATTACATAGCATTAAATAAAAAATGACTATAAAAAATATTGGATGAAACAAAAAAGCTTCTTTGAAATTACCTTTTAATATATTTTCTACACATCTTGTTCCCCCACAAGAAGGACACTGAAGATTTGTAGCTTCGTAAAATAAACAACTTGGTGTATATTGCATTAGATTACTATTTACCCCAATAATTGCTAGTATTAATATTAAAAGTTCTATTAGTATTATCTTTATGCTTTTTTTGTTCATTCTTTCACCAATCCTACTATAAATAATATAACATATAGTTCGACTATTTTCTACAAAATATTAAATTTTTTATATTTTATTTTAGAATATCTTAATTTACAAGGTAAATTCTTTAGTTTTTGCGATTTTCACAATGTTATTTTGCTTTTCGCTCCAAGAAAGCTTATTATATCTCAATTTTTTTGTGTTTTTTCAAGTTTTTTAAGCTTTTCGACAGTTTTCTACAAACTTTGCATTTTTATTGTGTTACAATTATGTAAAGTAAAGGACATCCATATTTTTTTCTTCCTTTGCTGATAAAAGATTTATTTCAAGAAAGTATCAATGCTTTATTTTCTTCTGCATTGATACTTTCGCTTTATTGTTTTTATTTCTTTAATTCCTATTATATATAAATTTCGTGTCACTAAACATTTTTATTTAAAAGCTCGCTCAACTAAAATTATTATTTAAAATACTAGATGTTTCAATGTGTGTTTATTTTCATTTCTTATTAAATTATCCAATAATTAGTTAAAATTATTTACTTAATTAGTTGTTTCACTAATTTTATTGTTATAACTGGTACTACATATTTAATCAAAGATATTTATCTAGTTAGCATATTTGTCGAATAATTTTTTATGTGCTTGTACATAATCTTAATATAGAATTTAATTAGTATACATATTCAGTGAATGTCGTATAACTTTATTAGCTAAACTCACATAAAAAAGAACAGTTTCATCTTTAGCTAATTATCTCTTTTTTGTGTTATACGGACTGACTTTAATTCAAACTATATTTAGTTAATATAGTAATGCTTTGGCAACTATGAGCATAATTAGATCTAATGGAGGTATCTTATGAATTCTTTTTGGCTTGATTCTATAGAAAATAAAAATAAGTTTAATAAATTAGAAAAGGACATATCTACTGATGTTTGTATAGTAGGTGCTGGTATTTTTGGACTTACTTGCGGTTATTATTTAACAAAACAAGGATATAATGTTGTTCTTTTGGAGAAAGAGAAAGATATTGCCAGTAAAACAACTGGGCATACTACTGCAAAAATAACAAGTCAGCATAATCTTATATATAAATATTTAATTGACTCTTTAGGTGAATCTATGGCTAAGAAATATTTGTACGCAAATCAAGATGCCATAGAAAATATTTATCAGATTATAAATGATGAAAATATTGACTGTGATTTTGTAAGACAAGATAGTTATGTTTATACTAATAATTTGGATGAATTAGAAAAAATTAAATTAGAAAATAAAGCTGTAAATTCTCTTGGGTTTAAAAGCGAATTTGTTACATCTACTCCTCTTCCCTTTAATGTGTTAGGTGCTTTAAGGTTTCCAAATCAAGCTGAGTTTAATCCTATAAAATATGCGTATGGATTGGCAAAATGTATTACTTCTAATGGTTCTAGTGCGATTGATGGCTTAGTTAATGCTGGTTCGGTTGGTTCAGTTTCTGTTGGAGATGGCATCGTTGAAAATAGTCCAGGTGGTGCTAGTTTAAATCTTGCAAAAGGTACAGGTGAAATTTATACAGATACGCTTGTTCAAAATATTAAAAAGGAAAATGATGAGTTTATAACATCATGTAAAGATTATGTCGTTAGGTCAAAATATGTAATACTAGCCTCTCATTATCCTTTTATTGATCGTTTAGGATATTATTTTTTAAAGATGTATCAATCAACATCTTATGTAATTGCAGTAGATATTGGCGATAAAGTTTTTGATGGAATGTATATAAATTCTGAGCAACCTACTTTTTCATATAGATTTGTAAATGGTTCTAATGAAAAAAGGTTGTTGCTAGTTGGGCGGTGCAGATCATAAGACTGGTAGTAAGATAGATTTATCAAATGCTTACAAGATCTTGGAAGATAAGGTTAGAAAATATTATCCTGATTGTAAAGTTTTATATAAATGGAATACTGAAGATTGTATTACACTTGATAAAATCCCATATATCGGTGAGTTTTCTCATTTTATGACTAATATGTATATTGGTACTGGCTTTAATAAATGGGGAATGACTTCTTCTAATGTTGCTGCTAACATTATTGTTGACAAGATTTTAGGGTATGAAAACAAATATGAAGATGTATTTAAAGCTACTAGATTACATCCTATTAAGAATAATGAAGAACTTAGAAATATGGTAAAAGAAACTGCTAATTCACTTGTGATTAATAAATTTAAGGTGCCTGAGAGAACTTCGGAGAACACTAAAGATGCTAGTAAAAACATTACTGAACGTGTTTCAGATTTTGATAAGAATTTTAGCGATATAGAAAACGATACCGGGCATGTTTTTGAATATAATAGCGAAAAAGTTGGAATATATAAAGATAAAGATGGAAAAATATTTGCTGTGAAACCTATTTGCACTCATTTAGGTTGCCTTCTTAGTTGGAATAATCTTGATAAGACTTGGGATTGTCCTTGTCATGGCTCTAGATTTGATTATCTGGGACATCAATTGTACAATCCTGCGATTAGGGATTTGGAGGTGGTGAATTTGAACAAAAATTTACAGCCAAGTAATTAAAAACGACAATAAAATTTTTTGCTTCAATTAGAAGGTTAAAATCAAGCAAAGCCAAAGCTTAAAGAAGTGCTATTGGAATCAATAACACTTCTTATAATATTCAAATATATCCACATTTTCATCATCAAACTGTATTAAATAGTCTTCCTTATAATGATTTTTATACCAATCTACTTTTTCATATATTTTTTCTTTTACGCCATTTATATTAATTTTTGAATTTTCCTCAATTGCAAATAAAATTGGAATAATACTGTTACCACAAATGCAAATATCATAATTAGTATAATCACAAAATCCAAATATATTTTTTTCAAACTTTAATTTTTCTTTATAAGAAATATATAGATAATCATCCTTAAATAAATGATTTATTTTTATTGATTTATATCCTATATCAACTATTCCAGATGTTTTTACATATCCTGTCATATACCAAATCACCCTACTTCTAAATTCTATATAATCTTCTGTTAAATCCTCTTTTCTTATTTTAGTAGGATAACGACCGTGTGAATAAAGATATTCGTTGTTCGTATCCAAAACTTCTCTAAATCTTTTTCCGAATTTACCTTTGGTATACAAATAAGATTTTAGCCTTTTTTTCTTATTACAATTCTTTTTATCTTTTATATCTAGCCATTCTATATCCTCTTTATTTCCACCAACTCTACAATAATCATCTCTTCCATCTTTGTAACAAGAGCCACATCTACATATTTGAAAATTATATCTGTATTTGCTTTGCAATATATCTCCATATTTTTTACATCTAATCATTTCTCCCATTTCGACATCTACTCCTTACTCTAATAGATTTACTATGTTAATGAAGTTATCCTACAATTGAAATCATTGCCGAAGTTTTTATTGGGCTATCACTACTTTTTATAATTGTATTTCTAAAATATCTAAACATATCATAATAAGTTTCCATTACAATTTTCCCATCATTCAAATATGTTATCAAATCAGCAAATATTGTTAACCCATCTCCAATATATGAAATATCATTAGTAAACAAATTTCCTTCAGCTAATTCAAAATTTATATTCTGTTGTTCTTCTGCCATTTGCATTAATTCTTTATAATTTTTACCTTTTGAATTTTCTAATAGTTCCTTTAAATTTTTTGAAATTCTTTCATAATCTTCTATATCCGCCATATTTTCTAGCACAATCTTTAATTGTTCTTCAACAAATGGAACTGCATATTTTTCTATATATTCCTTCTTCATTCCTAACAATAAAAATTTCTCATCTTCTATTGGCTCATCATAAATTTTTAAATCTAGTGATTTCTTTAATTGATTCATTATTTTCTCTTTTGAATAACCATCTTTTTTTACAAATACCTTTGTTGCGATTCCTACACATAAAAATCTACCCATAAAACCAACTCCCTCTATATAACTTAATCAATAAGGTAACATTTATTTATATATTTGTCAATTAATTCAAAAACTATTTATTATCTGCTTTTGTATACATTGTAGAAGTAACCTTCAAATGTTATTATAGAGGTGGAAAATAAAAATCCACCTCTATGATACACTACATTATCTATTAATTGCTTTTTCTATCTCGTCAAATAAAGCTGTCCTTTTAGCATACTCAGAATATTTTAATTCTTTTATTGTATTATTCACTAATTGCTCTCCATTATTTAATTTTTTTATTGCCAATACTAGACTAGCTACTTTTTTATAACTTTCTCTATCTTTTTTTTTCAGATAAAACTTCATAAATTCTATTTTTCAAATAATTAAATAATTTATCAGTATATTCATCTTTTAAAACCTCAATATTAGCTATCAATCTATATTCATTTTCTTTATTACATAATAATTTAAATAGATTTTCTTTTTGCTCTAAAACAATATAGACTTTTTCTAAAATAATAGTATCTTTACATTTATCTAATAATTCATTTATGTATTTATCAAATTTATTAGAATATCTTAATGCTTCTAAATAATTAATATTTTTTGTCCCTAAAAAACTATAATAATCACATTCATCTTCAATATCTTCTATACCATGTTCATAATAAAACTTTTTTAAGATTTCTGCAATTTTATTATAATTTAAATACTTTTCTTTTTTAATATTGTCATAAAAATTTTTATATAATAAATTTAAATTATTAGTATTGTTTAAAATATAATCAATAAATTCATCATATTTTGAATTTTTTATTAAAAGTTTTGAAGTTTCTTCTATTGTATAATTATTTAAAATATATAATGTTATCAAAATATTAGATTTAGGAGTTGTATTTTTAATGCTATAATGTTTTAGCAAATCAAAAAGCGAAGTTAAATCTTTGCAAAACTTAGATATTTTTTCTTTATTAGCATAAACGTTATTTTTATAAAAATTAGTAATCCATTTGTAATCATCGTATGTTGCCAAATCAGGGACCAAAAATATTTTATCTATAATATTTCTCATCTTATCATCTGATTCATATATCTCTTTAATCTTTTTCTTTTCACTTTTGTTTAAAAGTTGTACTGAAAAATCATTATAATTAAAATCATAGTCATCAGATAATTTCTTAAATCTAGAATTAATTTTATCTATTAAAGCATGAGTATTTTTTGAATTTAACAGATATTTTTCATATTCTTTTTGCAAATATTTTTCAAAAGTATACCTTTCATTCCTCTTTAATTCTTGAACAAATAAATTTTTTATTTCATCTTCAGATAAATTATTTACAAAATTATTTAATATTTCATCGAAAAAAATGGGTTTTATAAAATCATCATTATATCTTGAATATCTGTTATATTTATCATAATAATCATAATCGTAGTAATCTTCTTCATAGTAGTCATCTTCATCATATTCATCGTCATCATCTTCATTTTCATCATAATAATCGCTTACCAACCAATCCTCATAGTCTTTGGCCTCTTCGGGCAAAACATAGAAAAATAAAGCTACCATATGCTTACATATAATCTGCCTTCCTTTTGCAAATTGACAATTACATGCCGACTTTCTTGGATGATTTATATTTATTACCACATTATATGGTTTGCTATCATTACCTTGTATTTTTCCCATAAATTCATAATTTGAAATTTGCTGACATAAAACAACTCTTCCTTCTTTATAATAATCATATCCTCTTGAAACGGATTGACTACTTGCACTGTCTAAAATACCCATATTATCACCTATTTTTTTCTAATTCTATCATAATTTTTAAATAATGTCTTTATTTTATTAAAAATTATTTGTTTTAAACCTTCGGGTTATGAGTAAAGCTCACAAAGTATTGGTAAATCTAGTTTTCATCTGTATTCGTTGGTATATTTGGTGTGTTCAATTTTTTGACTTTGTAAATTTATGTGATTTTGGTTCATTTTTGGTCAGTTGTGTGCCCATTTTGAGCCCAATTTACTTAGACTGTTAAAACTTGTTTTCTACAGTCTAGGTATGCAAAATTTTGAAGAAAATTTTGTAATTCATTTAGATTTATGGAGGTTTTGATTATGAATAGAAAATGTTTTTGTTATTTTAATAATTTAAATACAGATAATAAGGATAATGAATTATTAAGAGATTGGCTAGAGTTTAGATTTGAAAAATTAGAAAGTAATTTAACTGACGAAGATAAAAAACATGCTCTTTATTATGATACTTTTTGTGAAAAGATTCTTGGTGTTATTTCAGACAAAGATTCTGATTATGTTTCTGATATTCTTGATGATTTTAGAGAAGAGTTATTAAATCATTGTGTTTATTGGAATGAAAAGTATTATATGACTGGAGTTAATGATGTTATTAAATTTATTACTAATGGTTTAAATTCATAGCATATAAAGAAATGGGCAATTTGAAATTCATACTTTTTCATTTTGCCCAGTTATTTATTCTATTAATTATCATATTTATTCAAATGTATTAAATCGTTCTTGCTCTTTTTCTTCTGAGATTTTTGCTTGATTAATTTCTTTTCTTAAACTTTTCTCTAAGCCTTTTCCTAAATTTCTAATTTTTTCATCCTTCAAATCTTTTAATTCTTTAGCTAAATTCATTCTTTTTTCTAATATGGTTGAATATTTTTCACTCCATGATTTAGGATATATTCCTTGAATCAACTTTTCTACAATTTCTTTATCTTCTATATAGTTTTCCAATAAATATATACTTATATTTTTCCATTTATATTTATCATCTTGCATATTAATTGGATTTATAATTCCAGACATTTCCTTTGCCTTATTATTTTCTTCTATCCATTTTAATAATATTTCTTCATCTATTAAATCTAAAATATTATCATAATAACTATAACCTTCTACGAAATATCTTATTTTATATTCAGGAATAACATTTTTAGAGAATATTTTATCAAGAAATTCAATAGGATATAATTTCACTAATGGAATTAATATATATTTGTACCCATAATAAGAAATTACTTTTTCGTTGATGATATCATGAAACTTATTAAAAATCTGCTTGGCTTGTTTTCTTCCATTTTTTAATGAAAAAACCTTCTCTACTATTTTTCCTGTTTCATAATTTAATAGATTGTTTACATTATTTCTATCTCTAAAATCCAAATTAGCAATAAATTCTCTTGAATATTTATCCAATTCTTTATTTTCTCTTTTATTAAAATATAGATTATTTAGTACACTTATAATTATATTGTCAGAATTATTTGATTTTGGAAATAATTTAAGAATTTCTATTATATCATTTATACTAGCTTTAGATAAAACAAATTCAATTCTTGCATATTTTTCAATTGGTGAAACTCCAATTATTAAAGATTTTTTTACTCTTGTAATATCTATTTGCTCTAATTGATATCCAAATTGTATCTCTGGATAAAATTTTTTATATCTTTTGTCTTCTAATATTTCATCTAAAATATAATTAGACTTATTATCTTTATTCATAAATGCTATATAAGTAGATACTATTTGTAAAAATGCATTATTATTTTTATTAGTAATATTATCTAATATAAAATATATAAACTCCTCATTATCATTTATCTCTTTATATAACCCTTCCACCAAATCATTTATTCTATATAAATTACAAGAATTATCTATTTTTAATATATTTTTTCTTAGTTCTTTTTTATTTTTTCCAATATCCTCTCCTAACTTTTTTATAGCCTGACGAACTTTCGCTTCATTCTCTGTTGTATCTTCTAAATCCCAAAAAATTCTGGCTCCTTTATTTAAGAAAGCCTGTATTTTGTCTTCTATTGTTTTAGGTTCACATCTTTTTTGCAATATATTCATTTTTTTCAACATATCACTTGGAACTTTATCTATATCAAAATGTTTAATTACACCTATTGATACCCATACCTGTGGCCAAGTTTCCTTTTTTAAAACTTCTTTTACTATCTTTTCTAATTCATAATAAAGTCCACATGATGATAGACTTCTAAAATATTTTGCTAATATTTCTTTTATTTCTTCTTTTGATATATTTTCTTTTATAAGTTGTTCACAAAATGAAAAAATAGTAATATACCATTTATTAAATTCTTCTCTCGTTTCCGGATAATAACCATAATCTCTTTTTCTTGATGTATATTCCTCTACAATCATCCCTGTAAATCCACCTGTAATTAATAGATTATCCAACAATTTAATGGCTAAATTATTTTCTATATTATCTGAACTTCTTATTAACGCATTTACTACTTTTAATCGTTCTTTGACTTTAGCATGTGTCCCAGATAATGCAATATGAAATAATTTATATAAAATATTTCTAATAGAATTATAATTTTCAGTTTCTTTTTCTGATTTCGCAAATTCAACCAATAACATAGTTGATCTATAAAAAAGCGCTGGTTCATAAGCTATATACGCTAAAATTCTTGCCCAATCATAATAATTTTCATTTTCTCTCGTAAAAAATTTTCCATCATCTATTTCTTCTAGTTTACATAGTATTTTTTCAGGAACAATTGTTTTTATACACTGTAATATTTCTATTTCGTTCTTATCTATATTTATAAAATCCATGTTATCTAAATAATATTCTGCCATTTGTATTGCATATTCTTTATCATGAAGAAATTTTAATCTTCTAAAAAAAGATATTTCTAATCTTTTAGATTTTTTTATTTCTTCTATTATTATTTCTAGTGGCATCTCGCTTAATAATTCATCAGCCATTCTATTCGCAATAGCATGAGGTAGCACAGCTCTCATATTTCCACGTTTTTGTATTATTTGTCTTCTAGTTATCTCGTTAACATTTCTAATTAATATTGTAGGTTTTTGGCCTATCAATCTACTCATTATATTTATTTCATTATCTTGTTCGTTCATATCTAATGTTATATTAAAAGATATAAATATTGAACATATTTTTCCAGTATTAAGTAAATCTTCACTTTCCTTATTGTTTTGAAAAAAGAGTCTTCTAAACATCTCTTCTGATTTCAATATTCCAATACTTGTATTTCGCTCAATAGTTTTTGCAAGATATCTTGCTATTCTAAAATTCCCATCGGCACATTTTACTATAGTTTCTATATTAGCATCTTTTATATAATTAAAATCTCTTTTTAATAATCTTCTAATTGTATTATCTGATGAAGTATCTAAATAATAATTACAAGACTCGATATTAATATCTTCTTTTACATCATATTCTATAGTCATCATACTTATTTTACTATTCTTTTCACATACAAATTTAGCTAACCTATTATGAAGTTCTTTATCACAATTATCTATGATTAATATTGTTCTTTCTCCCATTGAAATAAGTTCTTGTATAAAAGCTAGTGGTACAGGGGTTGGTTCATCACTAACATCACAATATATTACTTCGTTTTTGTCTAAAGCATTTTCTCCTATACTTCTATCAAATAAAGCTTGAGCAAATCGTGTTTTTCCCACTCCTGATAATCCAGCTAATCTTACAATATTTTTTTCTTTTGATAATAATTTTCTTATTTCATTAATTCCTTCTATTACTGACCTTTGATTTTCTTTTTGAAAATTTTCTTTATGTATAAACATTCCATCAGCTATAATATATTCTCTTTCATCTTCATCTAAATTTGACCAATTACAGTAATTTCTCCACCCTGTAGTCCTTTTATTCACTTTTTCATTAATCCACATAACTAATGGTGGAAATTGCTTTACCCATATTGCTATTCTCTTACTATCATAAAAATCTACTTTTATACTTTGATTCTTATCTATTGAACTTAGTACATTCTCCATAGCCTTTATTCTTGTTTGCATTCCTTTATCAGTAAGAGAATCTCCACTACTAACAATTATATATGCACCATTTAATTTTACAAGTTCGTTTATGCTTTCTTTAACTTTACCTTCTTCATTTAACATCTCTTTTCGAATTGCAGATTCTGGCATTTTAGGTTTCTTGACTTGTAATATTGTATTATTTCTTGGTATTGCCCAATCATCATTGAATTTAGATGTTGATTTTACTCTAACATCCACTCCTCCGTCTGATTCATTTTGATCTCCTCCATATGTTACACAAATAGTATCTATATTATGTCTTTTAAGAGTTGCTTCACACAATTTTCCTACCAATTCTCTTAGTTCTTCATCATTTAATTCTTTTATATCTTTATCTGTTATATCATTTATCAATATTCTCACCTCATAAAAAAGCAAAATAATCCTGTAATTTTAAAAATTACTTTCATACTTTGCTTTTCATCTGTATCAATTATTTCTTTTTATTAATTCTTCTACAACTTTATATGCTGCTGTATAAGGATTGCACTTTTCATTATCTAAAGCTTGTTCTAAATCCAAATGATGCTTTTCAACCTTTTTAGCATTTTTTATAGCAATATCTGTTTTATCTCTTAAAACAGGATATGTATTCATACTTTTTGTATAGCCTTTTATTTTATCTTTTATATCATTTTGAACTTCTTCACTTGAATGGTATGTCTTTGTTGTATAGCCGAAATGTAACCTGTACCAATATTCAAATGTTGGAGTTGAAGTTATAAATTCAACTCCATTATCTATAGCTAACTTCTTAGCTTTATCAATCTGACTTTGTTTATCTTGATTTACGTCCGTATCTAAAACTACATAATACTTATCATCATCTTCTCTTCCAATTTCTTTGTCTATAAAATTTAATACATCACTGACAATTCCAACTGGATCTGTGCTATTTCCTGTAGAAAATTTTATAATACATTTTCTACTATTGAAGTTCTTAAAATAAATTTTTTCTGTTTTATTATTTCCTTCACAACCTATTACAATAATAGGTCTTCTCTTTCTATTTTGTCGATTTCTTCCTCTTTGCTTAAAACTTTCTAATCTTCCCATAAGCTATCACCTGTAGCTACAAAAGGAATCGCTCCATATCTTCCATTTAAATACCCTTTTTGGATATTCTCATTTTTTCTAACTGAAAAGTCATCAAGAGGATATAAATCAGTAGCCCCTTTCTTTGGATCTTTTTCTGCAAACCATATCTGGTCTCTCCTAAATATATCTAAAGATAATAAGTTTGTATCATGAGTATTGAATATTAGTTGTGCATTACCTTTATTTATCTTTGAGCTATGGAAAAATTTAATAATCATTTCTACTAAACTAGGATGTAAACTTCTTTCTATTTCATCTATTACCAATATTTTTCCATTTTCAAAAACATCTTTTAGTATTGGGGCAAATGAAAATAGAATTTGCGTTCCTGAAGATTCATTGTTTAAATTTAATTCATAGTTTTTCATATTTCCTTCATCATTAGTAACTTCATGTGTCATTCTTATTTTTACATCCCTTTGTTTTTGTGGTAACATTGGTGAAGGAATATTAAAATTCTTTAATAACATTAGCATATTACTATCTACATCACGTTCTTCAATTTCTACACTAAAATCTTTTATTACAATGTCTGCTTCGTTTAATAATTTTAATGTAAATTTTTTTAATTCTTCTCCTTCATCTTTGCTATATGACTCTACCACAAAATCATTTAATAGCATTCCTCCAGAGTATGTGTCTATATTTTTTGCAAACCACAAATATGGTTCTTTTGTTTTATCATAATTCCATGTTGTTGCTGTTGCTAAAAATAATTTATTATCTATATTTTGTGTTTTTATAGCATTTAATTTTCCTTCATCTGCCTGTAAGAATTTATACTCATTTACATTAGTTCTTTCAAATATTCTTGTTGGTTTTGCTGTAAAATATTGATATAAATATTCTTCATATACTTTTTCTTTATCTGCTATAAATCCATATATATATTTCATCCTATTTGCATAAAAAACAAATTCAAATTCACATGGTTCTACTTTAGTTTTTTCATCAAATGCAAATGGTTCCATTTCCATTAATTTTTCTCCCACTTGTCTATTATTGGATTTTCTTACCATTAATATCGCTGCTGTAAATGCTTTTATTAAATTTGTTTTTCCTGATGCATTAGCTCCATATATTGCTGTACTTTTTAAAATTCTTTCATTTATATTTGGTATACTTATTATATTTTCTTCATTTTCTGTTCCTGTTGCTGCTTCCATACTAAAGGTTACTTTATCTTTAAATGACATGAAATTTTTTACACTAAATTCAACTAGCATTTCGCTCACCTCTCTTATATATTATATGCCATTTTTGTAAAAAAGTAAACTGATTTTAATAATATTTTTTATGTTTTTGAACTTTTTATTCATTTTTTTATTAAATATTATTGATTTTTATTTTCAAAAATGATATTATATATATGTCATCAGTTTTCTAGAATAGAATTAAATGAGGAAGGATTCTTATCCTAGAAAGTAGGTGATATTTATGGCTTGCAAAAAAACAAGCAAAAGTGTTGCATCAAAAGCTTCAAAACTTTTGAAAGATGGTATAACATCAAAAACTACAAAAACTGTAGCTGGTTCTGCTTTATCTCAAAGGCAACCTAAACATACACATAAGAAAAAATAATAAGATTAAAGCAGACTTCTATAAAAAGTCTGCTCATTTTTATGCTAATTTTTCAGCATTCTCATTTATTTCTTCAATGTCCTCTCGAATCTCTTTAAATAAATCCACATTGTTTCCAAAAAGCTCATATACTTGTCCAACAGTGTTAAAAGGTTGTTCTGTTAGTTTTTCCATTTCTATAGTTCCATTTTTTACAACATAATCAACTAGTAGTTTTACAAATTGTATTTGTTTCATATTCAATCTGTTTTCATTTATATATTTGTAAAAAATATCACTTGCAACACTTTTATCAAGTCCTACTATATTTCTTACTGCTTTTATCACATTTGTATCTCCGAATGTCTCTGCATATTCTTTATTACTTCCTAATTCTTCAAATAAAATTTTTTCTAAATTTTCTTTTTCTAATTCTGTTAGTCTTATATTATGTCTAATCTTCCATATAATACTATTTTCTAAATTTCCATTTAAAAATTTTTCTAATTTCTTTCTATAATTTGTAAAATTATTTCCACTACTAATATATACATACTCTTCATTAACATCATTCAATGTATCTTCTATATCAATATATACTGGTGGTCTATTATATGGATCAATAAACTGTATCAAATCTCTTAGTTCTTTTCTTATTTCCTCTACACTCCAAAAATCTGCTTCTTTTAAATATTCAGTTTCTGCTACTTTTAGTATTAAATCTTGTTTTTCTTTTATTTGAGGTATTGTTCCTAACTTTTCTAATTGCCCCACTGTCTCTGTTATTGCATTTTCACATCTCGTTGTTTTTTCCTGTCTTATTCTTTTTACTTGTAATTGATACATCAAGTTGTCAAATCTTTTAGCCGGTTCATTTTCATCTGATGCTAAAAATAATGGTATCAAATTATCTTTTATGTCCGCTAAATCTATTGTTGAAATATATACCCAATTTTCTCTTTTAGAAAATTGTTCTATATAATGTAATTTAGCTTTGACTAAGAAACTTTCCTTATTTAATTTATTTATTTCTTCAATAAATTCTCCTATCAATTCTTCCCTATATGCTTTAAATTTCTCGTCATTTTGATATTTTATATTTTGTAATTCTACAATTAAATCTAGCTTATAACCATATATTCTTTCGGTCAAACTTATTTGTGAATTTGTCTCTATTCCTTTTGGATTTTCAGAGAAAAATTCAAAGTTTTTACAATAATCAAAAATATAAAATTCTTTTTTATCTTGTCCTACACCAAATAAATCTTTACAAAGTCTTGTTCCTCTACCTATCATCTGCCAGAATTTTATTTTAGATTTTACTGGTTTAAAAAATACTAAATTTAAAATCTCTGGTACGTCTACACCTGTATCTAACATATCTACTGATACTGCTATTTGAGGATAATCATCTTTTACACTAAAATGATCAATTAAGTTTTCATTGTATTTTACTTGATTATCTATTAGCTTTGCAAATTCTCCTTTATATTCTGGATATAGTTCATTAAATACTTCAACTATTTTTTCTGCATGCCTATGATTTCTTGCAAATATTATTGTTTTTCCTAATTTATCTCCGCTTTCAACTTTCAAACCTTTTTCCATCAAAAGTTCTAATAATTTTTTAATTGTATCTCTATTAAATAGCCAACTATTTATAGCTTCTGCATTTATTTCTTCTGGAATATTATCTTCATCATCAGCAAATGTATCTTCATATTCTTCTTTTTCTTCTTCGCTTAATTCATTATATTTAATTCCTCTATCCATGAAATCTGTTGTTGTTTTTATCGTATGATAATCTACTAAATATCCTTCTTTTACCGCTCTATCATATTCATAAGCAAAAGTAGGCACATCATTTTCTATTTCAAAAAATCTATATGTATTTCTATCTACATCATTTCTTGGTGTCGCGGTCAATCCTACTACTAATCCATCAAAGTAATCAAATATTGCTTGGTATTTTTTATATATACTTCTATGAGCTTCATCTACTATTATCAAATCAAAATGTCCTAGAGTAAATAATTTATTACCTGATTTATTTTTAGTACTATCTATTGCATTAATCATAGTCTGATATGTTGAAAATACAATTCTAGAATCTTCTGGATTGTCAACTGTACTTAACAAGTTACAACATGACATATTCGGCAATAACTTCACAAAATTATTTTTTGCTTGTTTTACTAAAACTGTTCTATCTGCCAAGAATAATACATTTTTTACCCATTCTTTGTCAGATAGTACATCAACTATTGATATAGCTGTTCTTGTTTTTCCTGTTCCTGTTGCCATTACTAATAAAGCTTTTCTATGTCCTTCATCAAAAGCTTCACAAACACTTTTTATTGCTTCTAATTGATATTCCCTATTTGTAATCTTGTCATTTACAAATATATGCTCTAGACTTTGTCTATTTTCTCTTCTATTTATTAATAGTTGTAACTCATCTTGTGTATAAAATCCTGATACTTTTCTTGGTGGGTAATTTACATCATCCCACATATATATTTCAAATCCATTTGTATAATATATAACTGGTCTTTGATGATATTCTTGTTCTAAACAATCTGCATATAATTTAGCTTGGTTTTGTCCTACTTTGGGATCTACACTTGTCCTTTTTGCCTCAACAACTGCCAGCGGCAAACCATTTTTTCCAAATAATACATAATCTGCATATCCAACATTTTGATTATTTGGCATTCCATTTAACTTCAATTCTTCTTGTATATTTGTATCAAAGTCCCAACCTGCTATTTTTAATTCCAAATCAATATATTTCTTTCTTGTTTCATATTCAGATATGTCTTTAACTTCAAATATATAATTTTCTTTCTTTGCTTCTCTTTTATCTGTTAATTGCTTTCTTAATTCTTCATTTTCTTTTCTTGTTTCTTCTAATTTTTTATCTTTAGCTTCTAATTCTTCATATAAGGATTCTCTTTCTTTTACAGGCAGAATATTTACTGTTTGTTTAGGTAAAATACTTTCGTCAAATTCTTTTTCTATGTAATTATCAGAATAACAATATGCAATCCACTGCATAAAATTATATAAATATCTTAAAGAAAGTATGACTTCTTCTCTCGATATTTTTTTATTATTATGTACTGCAAAATTTCCTAATTTTATAACATATTCAATTTGTTTTAATAATTTTTCATCTATTATGTTTTTAAATGTTATATCATGAACTAATGCTGATAAATTATCATTATATGGTATTCTTAAATCATTATCATTCGCATATAACCATTTAACACCCAATTCTAATGCTCTTCTACATAATATACTACATGTTACTGTATTTAATCCTAAACCATTTTCTGCTTCACAACATGCTTCTGAAAAATTATTAAATATTTTACTTTTCTTTAAAAAATCAAAATTTGACATATTTTCTCCCCATTTACTAATAAACTATTTTTACAACATTATTTATATTATAAATTTGTTTTATAATATAATTATTTATTTCTAATATATCATCAAACTTCTCCATATCTAATTGTTCACACCATTTATTTGCAATTTCATTTATATTGCAGTTACTTATAGTTCCATCTTTTTTACTATAATGATTAGTATTTCTAAGTTTTCTAATTTTTTCAAACATTTTTCCTTCATCGTGGTGTAAATTAAGAGTCTCTAAATCCCTTATAATTTCTCTATATTTTATGCTTATCATTTTACTATAACTATAAAAACTACAATAATCTATATTTGAAAAATCAATATGTAAATTCCAAAATCTTATTATAAATATCTCATTTAATATCATTAATCTTTTATACAGTTCAACTTCATTAATATTATTCTTTTTTGTTAATTTATTAATACTATTGTCTTCAAATACGATTTTAAAGTTCTTATCTGGCTTGAAAAAATTCAAATTTGTATCAAGACTAATTTTTATATACTTTTCAAATGCCTCTATTAATATTCTTGTTAAACTAGATACTTTCGCTGATATATCCTTAAAATCTTCTCCTTTCATTTCACTTATATTAGCTTGTCTAACTAGCATATGATAAATTATCAAATTTGAGCCTATAACTTCTTTCTTATTTTTAAATAAACTTATATCCCTATTAGCACTATATTGTTTATGAATATCATTTAAAATATTACTAATCTGTTTATCCGTTTTATTTTTATCATATAATTTTGTTTGATTTCGTATATTTTTTATTAAATTTACTATATCTGATGGTACTATCTCATGGTTATAATCTTTTTTAAAGAACTTATTAACCTCGAAATTTACCATTGAAGCATATCTTACTATGTCAGTTGTAAGTATAATTTTTAAATTATTATTCATTTTTGTATTAATTAAATAATATATTAAATTATAATAAAATTTCAAATCAGAAATCATATTAATTATAGCTAAATCCATATTTCCAAAAATCTCCATTAATTACTTTTTAATCTAATTTTAACTCACCAGTTCGATTCATTAGTAACTCTATTATTTCCTTAGGTTTTATTTTCCCATTTTTAAAATTTTCATAAAGTTTTAATAATATCTCTGTTCTAATAATAAGTATGTTATTTCTTTCTGCTAGTTTTAATTGTCTATCTGGTGTTTTTTCTCGTTCTTCTATTCTCCTATTTCTTTGAGTCGCTACTATATAAATTCCCTTTACATTTTCCTGTATATTATCTTCTTCTATTTTATCTTCATACATCTCTACATGATTAAGTGTCTTGCTTATGTCTTCACCTTTTATATTTCTAGACAAACCTTTTGTTTCTATAATAAATGTTATATCTTCTTTCTTAATCCTGTAATCTTCTTCCATTTCATCCACAAAATTATTATCTTTATAATCCAGCATTTCATTTAAAATTTCTATCACTTCTTTTTGTAAGCTTTTATCTGTTTCATATAAAATACTTTTAATTTTATTATTTTTATTCAATTTTTCTATTTCGATTTCTTTTTCCTTTTCCTTTTCTTTAATTTCGTTTTCTATTTTTTGTATATTAGTCCTTATTTTTTCATCATCTAATATATTCACTTCTTCAATCCATTTTGGCTTTTCATTTGTTTTTTCTAAAATCATTTTCGTTTTTACCAAAAATTCTTCGAAAATTTCTTTGCTTCCCGTTATGTCTAAAGTTGTATAAAATAAATTGTCTTTAACTTTTATAGTTGTAGCTTTATTTGCTCCATCCGAATTCAGAATAATTTCTTCTTTTTCAAACATTTCATTTAGAAAATGAAAATCAGCCTTAACCATATTTTTCTTAAACTTTGTTTGAGTCGTTTCAAATTCTAATTGAAAATAATATTCATATATATTATCAATTAATAAAGACTGTACTAGATTAAGTAAATTTTTCACTTCGCATTTATATTGGTATTTACCATTACTATACCAATATATATAGTTTAAATTTTGAGGCAGAATAACAAGTATTTTAGAATTGTTTGCATTTCTTATTATATTTTTATAATGTTTTAAGTCATCTATTATATTTATAGATTCTGGTCTATTCCCTCTATATACCCAAAGTAAATTAAAACTCAAATCCAAAATATTAATATCAAACTCATCAAAAGCCCTCGGATTTTTAAAACTATTAATTATATAATTGGAGTCATCCTCAAAAAAATCACCAAACTCTTTATTTATCGTTATAATTTGTATCATTAATTCCTCCTATAAAAAATATTTATTCATTAAACTTTCTTGTAAATCTTTTGTTTCTTTTAAACTTTTTTCTATAAGAAATTTCTGTTTATCGACTTGTTTAACAAATTCTGTAAATTTCTCTATATCTTTCATATCTGGAAGTGGAAGTTTTATTTTATTTAGCATATTTCCTGTAATTTGATTAATTGTAGTTGTGGCTCCTGATTTTATTTGATTTCTAAAAGCATCTGTTTGAAAATACGAAAACAAATATGGATAATATTCACTTCTTATTATCATCATAAATGCTCCAAAAGTCATTCTTTCTAGAGTATCTTTTATAACTGCTACTTTCCCTACTAATCTAGAACTTCCATTTCTTGAACACATTAGTATATCGTTATCTTTTACATATAGTTTTTCTTTGATATCACAATCAACTCTAACAACATCTTCATAATCCAATCTAGAATTTTGAATATTGCTTGATCTTAATACTATAGTCCCTTCTTTATTCACATCTGTTGGCTTATATGTTAGTCCATTCCAATACTCAGCTATATCAGAAAGTTTTACAATTTTATTATTTTTAGGATTTTCTATTGGATCTCCAAATATCTCAACAAACTGAGATTTAATTAGTTTATCTAATTCCTCTGTTTGTTTTTTTCTTAAGTCTATCATCGCTTGAACTTTATCCAATTTATTTGCTATCATTTTTTGCTTTTCAAGCAGAGGTAAAGATATTTTTATTTCTTTTAAATCATTAACTGTAAAACTACTTTGGTTAACTGATTGTTTTGAAATTTTATTCAATTGTTTTTTAAATCTTTTAGTTTTAAAAAAATAATACACATATTTTGAATTGCAAATATCATTATTTAATCTTATATCTAATAAATTCATCCCGTGTATAATTTTCTTATCTCCATTAAATATTGCAACTTTTCCTAAGTGCTTAGCACTATTAATATGTGACATTAAAATATCATTCTGTTTTAAATAGTAATCTTTATATCTATCATCTATTATATCAGCATACCCCATTTTATTTTCATTGACAATTCCATCTGATATTGTCTCAATTCTAGTTATTGGAATTCCACCTTTAGATTTATCATTTTTTATATTGACACCATTTCTAATAAAAATTGCTATATTTCCTAACTTATATTGCATTATATCATTCCCTCCAACTCTTTTAATTTTTGTTGGATTTCATCTTCCATATCAATAACTCTTTTTAAAATAACTTCTGGCTTTTCGTATTCTTTCTTTTCAACAACTATTTCTTTATATTTATTAATAGATAAATCATAATCATTTTCAACTATTTCTTCCTTTGTTACAAAGAATGATTTTTCTGTTCTTTTTCTATTTTGTTCTTCTTCTGATTCTCTATTATTAAATCTTTTTATAATATCTGGAATATCATTTTCTTTTACAGGTTGTCTTTGGTCATCTAAACTAAATCCATCTGCTGTCATATCATAAAACCAAACTTTATCTGTTCCACCTTGTGTTGTTTTTGTAAATATCATTATCGCTGTTGAAACTCCAGCATAAGGTTTAAATACTCCACTTGGCATTGATATTATTGCCTCTAATTTATGATTTTCTATTATTTCTTTTCTAATTGCTTTATGAGCATTTGAACTTCCAAATAATACACCATCTGGAACTATTGAAGCACATCGTCCTCCTATTTTTAATATTCTTAAAAATAGCGCTAAAAATAGTAATTCAGTTTTTTTCGTTTTATTAGTTATAGCAAGTAAATCTTTTGATGTTCTTTCTGCATCTATCGAGCCTTTAAATGGCGGATTAGCTAAAACCAATGTATATTTTCCATTATCTTCATTATCTTCTGATAACGAATCTTTATATGTAATATTAGGATTTTCTATTCCATGTTGCATTAAGTTCATTGCTCCTATTCTAAGCATTGTTCTATCCATATCAAACCCATAAAACATTGTATTATTGAAATGTTCATTAAGATTTTCTGATAAAAACAAATCTCCTTTATTCTCTCTTAAATATTCACCTGCTGCAACTAAAAATCCTGCTGTCCCACATGCTGGATCTACTATTATATCTTCTGGGGTTGGTTTCATTAGTTCTACCATCATTTTTATAATGTGTCTTGGTGTTCTAAATTGTCCATTTACTCCTGCTTGGCTTAATTTAGAAAGTAAATATTCATAAACATCACCTTTAGTATCTTTATCTTTCATTTCTAACTTGTCCATTGCAGTTACAACTTTCTGTAACATAATAGGCGTTGGTATTATAAATATTGCATCTTCCATATATTTAGCATAAGCAGATTCTTTATCTTTTCCTAAGCCTTTTATAAAAGGAAATACTTCTTCTTGAACTGTCTTAAACATTTTTTCAGCAGGAAAATCTTTAAATTTGCTCCATCTGCAATTTTGATGTTCTTTGTCAAATATTCTTCTACTTGTTATTCCTAACATAACATCGTTTTTTTCATGTGCTATTTCTATATCATCTAAGCCCTTTATAAATAAAAGATATGTAATCTGTTCTATTACTGTTAGCGGATTTGTTACTCCACCTTCCCAAAAATTATTCCACATTCTATCTATTATACTTTTTATTTCACTATCCATTTTTTCTCCTCCATATACTTTTATATCATAAAAAGACTTTTTTCACAATTAGAATATATTAATTCATTAATCCACTCTTTCTTACTCGTTTATAATAAATGTTTATCTATATTACTCTCTTCCCTTCATATATTCATATTCTATATCAATATCTGGAAACTCTTTAATCTGTATATCTTTATATTCCATGTTTGTTTTTTTAATTTCTAATATTGTATTACATACATACATTAATTCATTTCTCTCAATATATTCTTTATATAAATACTCTGACGCTTCTGAGGAATAATACGAATTCTCATAGTCTAAGCAGCTAAATTTCCCTGTTAAGCATACTCCTATATCACACTCTACTATTAAATTGTTATTATTATTTTCCAATATATCTAAGTTATAGATTCCCATAATAGATATATCATCTACTTCTATACTTTCTTCTTCTAGTTCCCATGAATTCAAACAATATTTTTCTTCAATTAATGTTTTTAAATCAAATGAAGATATGTAATGTAAAATTTCATTTTTCTTTTCTTCTTCATAATCCCCAATTGAATCTATTAATTCTTGTATAGAATTCAATATTTTTACATTGTAATTTTCCAGGCATGAAATTGCTTTCTTTACACCTTTATCCATCGTTATTATAGCAAATTCTTTCAAGCAATTATCTTCTGCATATTTCAAAATTCCTTCAATAAAAAATGCATCTTTGAATTCGTTTTGCTTTGAATCTTCGAAAGGTGGAATCCTATTAAAATATTTATCTAAAACAATTTCAGGATTAATATCTTTTACTTCTATTACTTCTGATATCGAGTTACTCTTGAATTTTTCATAATCTTTAAGTTCTTTGTTCAAATTTTCTTCTATTATTTCATCTGATATTACATCACTTATCCATTTACAATATTTTTTTATTCCTTTTCTATTTTCTTCTGCTCTTCTATTTAAATGCATTATTATTTCATTATCAATTACTGAAATAATTACATTTTTCACCTTTTTCTTCTTAATGATATTTATAAAAGATTTAAATATACTATTTCGTTCATCAAAATTAAAGTTTAGTTTTTTATATACATTTGTGTCTATAAATACTGTTAACATTGTTCCTCCCATACTATTAATAATTTATTACTAAATTTGTTGAATAATTTTTAAGTACGAAAATATTAATTTATTTTCGGTATTTATAAATTTTTAACTTTTAATAAGTAGCTGTTTTTATTATATTTTGCTATATAATTTTTTTCATCATTTGATTATACATAATATTTTAAATCTATTTTTTATATAAATATTTATGTTGGTTTTATCTGTTTATTTTTTTACTATAATACTCTTATTAATTCATTATTTTTAAAGTAAAATTTTTGTCCATCTGATAAAGTGTTCCATTCCTGTAAAAAAGATTCTTTATTTTTTTCTATAATTTCTTTAGCTTTTTTTAATTTCTTTTTTGGTAAATATCCTACTAATATTTCTCCATCAAGTGAAATAGAAGCTTCATTTCCATTATATACAACATGTATATGTGGTATATGATGTTTTCCACTTTCTTTTGAATGTATATAAAATTTCATACCGTTTTCTTTATAAATCTTTCCACCTATTTCAACAAAAACACTCAAAAGAAATTCCATCTTTTTTGACTTTAAAGACTCTACTAATCTTTTTATTTTCATTCTTAAATCAAATATAAATATTAAATCATTTTTATATACTAGTCTATATAAGCGTTTTAAAGTAGAATTTTCATTAATTATTTCACATGAAATTTCATTTTGCTTATTAATAAGATTCTCAAATTTTTTATTAAAAAGCAAAAATAAATCTTTTATCGTTGTTTCTTCATTATAATAAAACTTAATACCTTCTTCAAGTACTCTTTTTTCTTCGCTACTAATATTATAAAAACTGTATTTCCAAGAATCGTCGAAATTTATAAATATATATTCATTTTCCATTGTAATTAACCTTCCTTATCATTTCTACTCCCCAACCCCAAAATCCGTATTTTCAACCAAAATATCAACATTCTCAAAATCCTTATACAACGGATAAACCTCCTTCATAAATCTAGCTTTTAGCTCTTCATCTGCTGGCATAATATCCTCCATCTCTTTATATAAATTAACACAAACCCTATCAAAGTTTTCTATTCCAGTTTTTATATCATCTTTTACTTGTTCTAAAGTTTGTCCTTCAACTCCAACCAACAAATTAACTATATTAAATACTTCCTGCAAATCAGATAAAGTAGGATATCCAAAACCTTTATTTAAAACCTTCTCTCTAAAATCAGCATCAAAGGTCTCCACACCACCTTTTACCTGTAAAACTATTCCTAATTTTGAACACTTTTCTCTTAAGGTTATTATGCGTGATTTATACATATAATGGCTTTCTATAATTAATCTTTTAATTTCTTTTTGTTTACAAACTTCTAGCAACTTATTAAAACTTTTTTCGTTCAACTCAAATATACTTCCTGAATTAATAGCTTCTAGTACGCCAAATTCTCCTGTAACTTTATCTAACACTTCAGCATTTATCTTATATTGCTCCTCTTCATCTTTATTTCTGTCTAAATGATAATTACAAAACTTACACTTACTCCATTTGCATCCATTACCTATTAATAAAACAATTTCTCTTTTATCTTTATCTAGTATTTTTGAATATCTTTCCATAATTCTCCTCTTCCAGACATTGCCTTAAAATATTTTTCTATAATTTTTATCTTCTCTTATAAAATCAGCAATATTTATTTGCTTTTACGAACATTCTAATATTAATATTTCTTTATTTCAAGTTTTCCTACCAACTTATATAATTAACTTTACTGATTTTCACAGTTTTTTTAATTGCCAAAATAAATTTTCCCCAGCATAGCTGGGGGTTTTCATAAAACAAAAAATACCACCCCGCATGGGGGTGGATAAAATGTAAAAGCAAATCAGTTATGGATGATTACCTCCATAGGTAATTTGCCAGTCGAGGCTTTCAAATTGCCAATCTCAGTTACAGTTCGTGAATCAAATCCTCGGAAAATCGATACTTCTCCATCTTCTGATCGAACTGTTATGAAATCACCTATCCGTTCAGATGAAATATCAAAGCTTTTCCCTGCTTCGATAATCGCTCCCTTTCCGTAATAGCTAATTTCAACTGTTTTTGATGTTTCATTTGTAATTTTCATGTCTATCTACCTCGCTTTCAAATAAAACACATATATATTATAGCATATTGTTGACATAACTCCAAATCATTCTTTTAATGAATTAATTTCTCTAAAAAAACTGCAACACCGTCATCATCATTAGACAACGTTATTTCATCTGCTTTTTCTTTTACAATATCAATTGCATTTGCTACTGCAACTTTGTACCCTACTTGTTCAAACATTGATAAATCATTATTATCATCGCCAATTGCAATTGCTTCTTCTTTCTTGATATTCAAAATTTCTAATAATTTTTTTATTGCAGTTCCTTTATTACAATCTATATTTGCAATATCACAAAAGATAGTTTTATCATCTTTAAATTTAATATCTAATAAACTTTTATGTCTATTTTTTATCTCAACATTTTCTACCTGTTCAAGTTTAGGTATCAAATTTTTTATTTTATCAAAATCGCTATCTGCTATAGTACATTGCACAACATCATTATTATATACAAAACTTCTTATATCCTCTCCTAATTTTATCTCTTGATCTGGATGTTTTACTTTATTTACAACTCTTCCTTCTCCAACATTCATAATAAATCTAACATCTGCTGGATTAGCTATATCATAAAGTTTTATTATTGCTTCTTTATCTATTTTGTTTATATATAGGACTTTATTTTGTTCATAATCAAAAATGTTCCCCCCACTTGATGTAATAATATATTTGCTTGCAAAACATTCTCTACTTATCTTTTCAGTATATTTTCTTGGTCTTCCAGAGCACAATATTACTAAAATTCCATTCTCTGTAACTTTCTTAATTGTATTTATAGTTTTTATTGAAAGTTCTCTTTCACTATTTCTTAAAGTTCCATCTATATCTATAAATATTGCTTTTATCATAAATCTTAACTCCTTTATATTTCCTATTTCTCAACCTCTTCTTTTATCTTCTCAATATTTCCGCCTTCATCTGTATTTAACCTAATCAAATCCAAGCCATACTTTCTAAAAATAGAATCCTTCATCCTATCTTTTACCAACTGTTTTGAATTATTCGCATGAAAAGCAAATCCATCAACCTCTATACAAAACTTAGGTGTTCTATCATTCTCATATATTATAAAATCTACAGAAGCATTATTATTTACATATCTTCTTTCCTCTTCTGTAAGTCTAGATAAATCTTTAAATATATTTTTTAAATACATTTGAGAGCAATAAGACAAGCCTTTATTCTTCTCTGTTTTTAATACTTCAATCAAAACTGTCTCAATAATATTTTCCGATTTATATTTTGAGGTATGTACCAATTTTGACTCTAACCATTTCAATCTTGGAGAATACTCATTATATAGTAAATCAAACACCGATACAAGCTGGCTGTTTATAATATTTTTATCCAAAGAATTGTATTTTATATATTGGATTAAAGCTTTTATTTCATTAGATTGTTCTGAAAATAATTTTTCATTCGTAATTAATATAAATTGTTCTTCTGCTCTTGAAACAGCCACATTAACTAAACATGGATCATCCACAAAATTCATGCGCCTTTTCCCAGCATTTGAATTATCCAAAACAGTAGATAAAATCATAACTTTCTTTTCTTTGCCCTGATATTTATGTACTGTTTTACTTTCTATTTCTTTATTCTGCATAGCAGCTTTTTCTGCTTGTTTCCTATATGGAGTTGTAAATCCTATATCATTTTTATTTACATCCTTTAATAATTCTCCTTCAGCAATCTCCTTCTTTAACATTTCTAATTCGCGTTGATTATAGTTTCCTCTTTCTACCATATTATTTAGAACTCTCATATGATTTCCTGGTGCTGGATAATATATGTATAATGGATTCTTTTGTGCTGCATGATTTTTATTTTCATATGGAATTAATTCTCCATCATAATATCTTTGATTACAGAATTCTATTATCTTTGGATGGCATCTATAATGTTCTTTTAATATTTGCGTTGGTATCTTTCCATTATATACTTTTAAAATTGATGTTAAAATATTTTCAGCAAAATAACTATATTTTTCATCACTTATCTCTTGAATTTTAGTTTTTATTTTTTCATCAACTATTTGTGGTAATTGCTTCTCGTCTCCGACTACTATAACATTTTTAGCACATGATAATGCTAAAGTTGCAGTTAATAAATCAACTTGTGATGCTTCATCTATAATTAAATAATCAAATAAATGTCCACTTGGTGTACAATATCTTAAAGAAAATGCTGTACTAAGAATTACAGGAAAACGTTCATTAAACTTTTTAAAGTCTTTTTTATAGTTTTCTTTAGATGGAATATAATTCATATTTTCATACTTTTCATATAAAATACTTTCAAATATCTTCTTAGAAATTTCAGTATGTTCTTTTTGTAATTTTTTAAAACTCTTATCTTTAAGTTCTCGTTCAATTTCTGCTATTTTATTTTCTAACTCTTTTATTTTTACTATGTAATATTGTCTTTGCAAAGTTAATATATAATCTATACTTTTTGATTTTTTTGCTTCTGTTCCAAATCTTAACAATAGTAAAATATTAAATACAATTTTATATTGCAAATATCTTTCCTTTGCAAGTTTTGCATATGCCAAAAATTCAATAATTTTTGCTGATGACATATTTTTCATTTTCTTTGAATCTATTTTCTCTACATTTTGACTTTTATAATATTCTTCAAAATATTTTTGCTCTAATTTATAATTGTCCAATTCTCTTTTTAATTTATATTTTTCGTTATTTAATTCTAATAGTTTCTCTAATTTATTTGTTGTCTCATATAGTTTTTGATAAATGTCATCATTTATCTGCTTTTTGTAGAAATTACTAATATCTATTTGTGGTAGATTCTTAAAAAAGTCTGTTACATTGTCACCTTTACCTAATTCTGCTACAATAAAGCCATATCCATTTTTATCTAATTTTTCTTTTACATTTCTTGTTGCTTCGTTATTACCTGAAACTAATGCAATCGTTTTATTGTTAGCAACTAAATTTGCTATTATGTTTAATATTGTCTGAGTTTTTCCTGTTCCTGGAGGTCCTTTTATAACTGATATATTGCTTTTATTTACATTTTCTACTGCTTGTTTCTGGCTAATATTAAAATTAAATGGATAAATATTTACTTTTTCTTTTAATTGCCCTTCTGTATTTATACCATTCAAGTAATATTTAAGTACACTTTTTTCTGGAATTGTAAATTTGTTATATTGTTTTTCTAACAAATAACGTTCTTCTCCTGTTTTTTCGTCAACAATTTTTACATATTTTGATAATTCTTTAAAATAATTTAATATTTCTTCTTCAGATGATTTATTATTATTTTCTAGTAACTTAATTTTGTTTATGTCTGTCAACTTTTCTCTTGAGTCACTAAATATTATTCTTATCTTTGATATATATTTTATAATTTTAGTTACATTAGAAATTATGATATTATCTATCATTAATATTTGATTATCCTTAACTTCTATTTGCTGTGTAGTATTTTCTATAACTACTTTTGAATAATTATATTTATATGTTTTGTTCGCATTATAAAACCTTATAATATAGTATTTTTCTGTTTGCTCTAACTTTTCTATTTCTTCTGTTTTATCTTTTCCGTCTATTAATACTAAATATTTTTCTTTATTCATATCAGTTACTCCATATACAAAAACTTTTACCGTATTATACCATTTATTTTCAACATTTTCCAAATATTTCTTGTACTCCACAATTCCATATGCTACACTAATAACATAATTTAATTGGCAAGCAGTATTCCTCTTCATTAGTTACACATATACCTTTTCAATCTAAACACTTGCTTACCAAAACAAAGGAGAGTGTATAAAATGTTTAAACCTGATTCTATCAGACCTATAGCTTTAGGTATTGCAAAAAAAGGCAACAAAATTTTAGTAGGCATTGGATATGACAAAGTAAAGAAGCAAACCTTTTACCGTGCCTTAGGCGGAGGTATCGAATTTGGCGAAACAAGTAAAGATGCTGTAAAAAGAGAATTTCAGGAAGAAATTAATGCTGATATTAAAGTAGGAGAACTTCTTGGTGTAACAGAAAATATTTTTACCTATCAAGGAAAAACAGGACATGAAATCGTATTCCTTTATTCTATAGAAATTCCAGAGGATACATACAAAGATGAATATGAAATTGATGACGAAGCTGATGAGTATAATGCTGTATGGGTAAACATTGATGATTTTAAGTCTGGTAAAAAAATTATCTATCCAGAGGGATTTTTAAAATATATCTAGAGGTAAAGTATGAATATTGATAACAAAATAGATAAAAATATAATTGAATTTGTTTTAAAACTATTAAATGTATCTTATGAAAGCCATAAGTATTTTACAGATGGTGTTTCAAGCCATGTGATTTTATTAAACAACAAATACTTGATTAAGAGAAGTACTCCATATGCCATAAAAGCTGAAATCAAATTTTTAAGTTTAAATCCTAGTCCTAAAATGCAAAAAATTATTTATTTTGACCCTTCATATAGATTTGCTGTTTATGAATTCATTCACGGAGATATTATGAAACAAGTTGATGATATTGATGATTTCTTAGAAAATATTATTTTCATTACAAGTAATTATAAAACTGTAGATTATTATGGATATGGCTACCTTTATGAAGAAGTTTCAACTTGGTCAGAGTTTTTACTTGATGAAATAGCTGATTCTTCTAAAAACTTAGCAGCTTATATTCCAGATAATTCTGTCGTAATAGATCAAGTAAAAATATTAGAAGATTATAATTTTGATAAAAAATTAATTCATGGAGATTTTGGTACTCATAATTTTATAAAAGTTAATGGTAAATTTGCTGGCGTTATTGATCCAATGCCTGTGCTTGGAGATAGTTTATACGACACTTTATTTGCCATCGTTAGTAATGCAAGTGTCGTAAAAGATATTTCTCTTGATAAAATATATAGCTTACTTTCTGAGCCTCATCAAAAGATTAAAGCTATGTTAATTGTTGTTCTATATTGTAGAATTGCCAGATGTTTAAAATATCATAAGCACGACATAAACATATATATGGATTTTTGGAACCGTTTAACCTTATAAGTTCCAAGTATTAAGCCACCAACGAATGCAAGATGTCGTTGATGGCTTTTAACATAATTCTAAAATAGGGATTTAAGCAGCTTCATTAATTTTCAATATCGGGATTTAAAGAACGTCCCAAAATCCCGAAGCATATTCCGATTATTCCAATTGTCCTTCTCTTTTCTCCTTTTTCTTCTTTGGAAATTTCTTATCAAATTGTTCTACCTCTTCTTGGTTTACTGTGTAAACATCTGGATCTGTATATATTCCATATATACCTTTCATTTTATGCTTATCTAAAACTTTTACCATAAAAAATGGATTTTCTTCATTTTCCATTCCTTCATAAAATATATTATATTTTGATGCAGGCTTAAATCCAAATTTTTCATAGTATTCTGGTTTTCCTGTTATTACTACTGCAGGGTATCCTAATTCCTTTGCCTTTTTTAAAGTAAATTTTATTAGTTTCTTTCCATATCCTGCTCCTTGATATTCTGGAAGTATACTTATTGGACCAAATAGTAACACTTCATGTACACCATTTTCATTTTGTATTTTTCCTTTTGCATAAACTATACTTCCTATTAGCCTGTTGTTTTCTTCCATTACATAACTTAATTCTTTTACATAGCATTTATCTGTTCTAATTTTATGAAGAATATAATGTTCATAACAACCTGGTCTATATACATTCCAAAAAGCTTCTCGTGTTAAATTTTCATTCATAAAATAGTCTTTTTCTTCTTCTAAACGTATCTTCATATTAACTTCCTTTATTTATTATATTATATATAATCCCCAAAAGGATCCATCTCTCAAATATAGCAATAACTCAAAACAATCTCTTTTAATTTTTCTTCCATTCCATAAGTATTTCTACTTCATTATTTGCCTCATCAACATCTTCTTTTATCGGCTTAAATTGTTCTCTTTCATAAAAGTTTATAGCTTTAGTATTTTTCTTATAAACTTCTAATGTTAGCTTATTATATTTGTTTTTACAATAAGCTATTAATTCTTTTCCAATTCCTTGATTTCTATATTTTTCTTCTACAAATATTCCTTCTATATGTCCCTTATTTATTCCGATAAATCCTTTTATCTCTTTATTGTCTTCATATAAATATACTTCTGCCTCTTGTATTGCTTTTCTTACATAATTAAGATTATTAACCCAATGCTCTTTTACAATAAAATTGTGTACCGAAATATTCGTATCCAACCATATTTGCATAATTTTTTCTAAATCATTATTCGTATTTTCCCTAATCATATTTTATATTCCTTAAATATTATTTTCTATGTATTTTTTTGCACACTTTCTTATATCTTCCATTCTTGCTTTTGTTTCTTCATTTTTATATTCTATTTTATCAATTAAAATATCAATATAATTTTTGTCTTTAATATACTTTAATGAACTTTTAAAATATAAGTCAAATATAAAAGCAAGTATACATACCCAATAATCTATTAAAGTTTTTCTATCTTCAAGTTTGATGCATTTATGTGCTAAAAAGTCATTATATACTACATCAGACATAGCAGAATAAGAAAGTTCTCCTGCTGCGTCTTTAGTTTCTGGAAAACTATCTTCAAATTTATTTTCTTCTTTTACTCTGAAATTATCTAATTTATCTGCATCTCTTATAATTTTACAATGTAGTTCTTCGAACTCATTTAACCCATCTTCTATTTTGTATTTATTATGAGTATATATAGCCTTTTTTATTATTTCGTCATATTTATTTGTTTGAATGAATTTTCTTATTAAATTTTCTTCAAATAGAATTTTAACCCCATAATCTGCATGATCAAATCCTTTATCAGAAAAATTTCTAAGTAATGTAACTTGCTTAAATCTTCCTATATCATGCAATAAGGCTATTAATTTAGCTAAAGTTACATTTTCTTCATCTAACCCTTGTTCCCTGGCTATATAATCACTTAAATCTACAACATGGTATGTATGTGTTATTTTTAATAAAATGCTTCCATCTTCTCTGTCAAATTGTTTTACGTAGTCATTAAAAACTTGTTTTGCCATCGTAAAGTTTATTTCGCTACTTGTACTTGTTCTTATTATGTAGCGTTTTATCTTTTTACCAGAATATTCTGATGTCAACACTCCTGTAGGAATTGCTCCTGCACTTTCTAAAACTCTTTTTGATGCATCATTTTCTATATAATGACATGCAACAATTTCATTCATTCCTAATTCTCTGCATTTATTTACTAGCATATTTGCAACAGCTTTTGCATATCCTTTTCTTCTTTCTGATGGACGTATTCCGTATGCAATATTTCCTAATGTATCTTTTCCTAATTGTGTTAAATTGCTTCTTACTGCAGTTATTCCAATTAATTTGTCTTGATCATTTACAACTAAGTAATAGTTGCATTTTTCATACCAGTCTCTATCTTCGTGTATTCCAATAGCTGCATTTTTTGCTATGCTAACTATATTTCTATATTCTATTTCATTATTACAAGGTATTTCTAAAATATCTGGTGTTAAAGATGTATTGCTCGCTTTCCATTCTTGTACCATCTCTATATATTGATTGCAATATTTGTCATCTATTTCTTCAAATCTTAGCATATGTATTTCCCCCTATATTATTTGTTCTATATTTCCTCCATTTTTCCTTGTAATTTTATATTATATTCTTCTAATAATTTTAGAACATCTTCACTATCATTTGGAAGTACTCTTCTTCCATTTATACCTAACGCATTTGCTGTCTCAAAACTTCTTCCTGTATCGTCATCATCTATAAATAAACATTCTTCCGGAACTAGCTTATATCTATTTAATAATCTTTTAAATATTTCTTCATCTGGTTTCTTAACATGTTCATATGCTGAAATTACTATTCCATCACATAACTTGAAAAATTCGTTATCTTTAAAATATTCATATGTAAATATCGCCATATTTGACAACACATAAATTTTATATCCAATATCTTTTAATTGTTTTGCAATTTCTATTGTACCTTCATTCAACTTTAAATATTTTGCTCTGTTATCCATAACTTCTTTTATTAAAGGTTTATATTCGTCTGATACCCTTTCTTGTATTCTTGATATAGCTTCTTCTTTACTTATATTTCCTAAATCTAGTAATTTCCATTCTTCTGATTTGAATATATATGTTATCAAATTTTTAGCCATTTCTTCACTGGCTGTAAAATTATACATTACTTCTATTGTTGAACATTGTAATATTACGTTTCCTAAGTCAAATATTATATTTTTAATCATGCATTAATCCTTTCTCATTAAATCTTTCTAATTTTATACTCAAGTACTTTAGCATTTTCATCTAAAATAAATTTTCCTTCAAACATACCGTCTTCTAATATATATTTAGTAAATTTACTGTTCATATCAAATTGCTTTATATTGTCTAACTCGCTAATGTCTATCCATTCTAATCTTCCTTCTTCAGATTCTTGTAGATTTCCATCAACATTTTCGGCAGTATATATAAATATTATACCCTCTGTGCTATCTTTCCAAAATGAGATCCCCTTAAGTTTTGGATCTTTTAATTCTAGACCTGTTTCTTCTTTAAATTCTCTTAATAAACATTCTGTAGGCGTTTCTCCTGCTTCTATTTTGCCACCTATTGGAGCATATACTTGTCCCCATTTCTTATTAAATTTTATATATAATATTTTGTTGTCTTTCTTTAAATAACATGCTGTACTCCCAAAAAAATTAGCTCTCATGATATACTCCTTTATTCGCCAGCATATGTGATTCTAATATTCACATATTAAACTTGCGGTTCCTTTTTTAAAGAACTATATCATAAAAGCTTGTATTTTACTACTTTTTATCCAAATATTTATATCCAACTATGCAAAATTTTAAACTCTATAATAAATTTGCTTTATTTTCTAAATACCACTTTGCGAATATTTTCATTGCATCTTTACTTTCATACTTTTTCCTCGTAGCTCGTTCCTCTTTTGTCATTTGTGCTAATGTCTTTTCATATCCACTAGGTATATAGATATACCATAAATCTGACCATTTTTCGTTTGTATCATTTCCTAATATTTCTTTTGCTAGTCTCCCTTTATGCTCTCCCATAAATTGATGTACTTCTTTTCCATCATAGTATGATAAACATTCTGTGAATTTGCAGTTTCTGTTTTCTTTTCCTTCCATTAATTTTAAGATTCCTTCTAGTCCTAATGTTTCTAATGAAAAGTTAACAAATGCTCGTGGAAATCCATTTAATTCTTCTATCCAGAAACCACAATCTAAAGAAATACAGGGCTTTTTTACTAGATTATATGCCTCTTCTACTTTAGCTTTTGAAATAAATTTTATATCATCACTTCTTGGTTCGTCTAACTCATATTCAAATATTTTTACATTTACTCCTGCTAGTTGTTTTTGCGCAGATGCTATTTTCCCTTTATTATGTGTTACAAATACTATTTCTTCCATCTCTTATTCTCCCTTTTTATAATATATTTTTTAATTCTTCTAACTTATGTATTTCATATGTTGGCTTATAAATACTAGCATTCTCATTCCTAATATTAAACCAACATGTATCCATTCCTACTTCGTTTCCACCTTTAATATCTTTTTCTAATTCATCTCCTATAAATAACATTTCTTTGGTATTATGGTTATTTATTTTATTAAACAAAGCTTCATAAAAATATGCATGTGGCTTCATACTTCCGCATTCATCTGCTGCAAATATTTCATCTATATATTCATTTATTCCTAATCCCTTCAATTTTGATGGTATTGCTGTGCTTGGTCCATTACTTGCAATTATAAGCTTATACTTTTTGTCTTTTAAATATTTTATGATTTCCTTAGCTCCTTCTATTTCTTGTACTTTTCGTTTTAGTCCTTCTGTATATATTTCATTCATTTTTACCGCTTCTTCATAAGAAATTCCTTTAAAATATCTTAAAAATCTTTGTGCTCTATTCCACTCTGCTTTTTCCGCTTTTGACATCCCTTCTCTAGGATCTTTTACTATTCCTGCAGCCCTTTCTTTCCAGTAATTCTTATCTATTGTCTGAAATTTTTTAAATTCTTCGTCACTATATTTATCTTTTGTTAGTATTTTAAATGCTTCTTGCATATTTTTTGTATCATCATTTAAGGTATCATCTAGATCAAATATTATTGTTTTATACATAAAAATCCTCCTTTTGTGATTTTATTTTATCACAAAAAGAGGAAATATAATTGTCAGTTTAATTTTTTGACCAGATTTTTAAATTTACTTCTTCTTCATATTTTTCGTCTAATATTTTATATGAGAGTATGTCATTTAATTTGAATAGTCTAATTTCATTTCTTAATTCGCAAAATGCTGCAACATACCAATTATTTAAATATGTAAATAGTTCTGCCGGATGTATTATTCTTTTGGTTATCCCTGAATTGACAGATTTAAACTCAATATAGATTTTATTTCTGTTATTGATAGCTAGCCTAAAATCTTTATATATTTCTGTAAATTCTGGCATTAACTGTTCACTTTTAGTACTATCTTTTCTATGTTCATTTGTCATATATGCTTTAATAATCTTATCTATTATAGCTTCATCTAATTCATTCTTTTTCATGTTTTTTAGTTGATATATTTCTTCACCTGTTAGCCCTATATCAATAGTGTTTTTCATATTATCTAAAATATATCCACCATTTATTCCTTGCTTTCCTTTTATATATATTCCTGCTTGTTCTAATTCTTGCTTATATATTCTTATCATTCTTGTAGATACTTCTAATTCATCTGCCAAGTCTTGTATTGTATGTATTTTACCATCTTCCAGAATTTTCACCATATTTAACATATTTGCAACTTTGCTCATTAATTACTCCTTAATTTTAGTCTTTAAACATATTTTTCCTATTATATTTTTTACAATTTAATTCTTCTTTTAAATATATACATTCTTCTAAGTCTATTCCATAAATATTTGCTAAGCATGTTATATAATATAACACATCTTGTAATTCTTCTTCTATTGTTCCTTTAATTTCTTTATCTTTCATTCGTACATCTTCATTTACAACCTTTGCAAGCTCGCCAACTTCTTCCATAAGTTTTAACATGTATTTTTCTTTTGAATTATTTTTATGGTCTATCTTAGATATACTTTCTTGTAATTTTTTAATTGTTAAATCTGGTATTTTTACTGTTCTCTTTTCTTTTGTTTCTTCTTTCTTATTTTCAATAGGCTGTGTATTTGTAACTGGAAGTTTCGCTTTTTCTGTTTTTACTGGCTCATTCTTTTTTACTCCATATGCAATAGCTAGTTCTTCTTCAGCAAGAATTGTTTTAAATTTTTGTTTATATTCATCTATTTTTTCTTCTAATAATTCCTGATTAGCTATATATTCTATACTATCTTCTGATAAATCCATAAATTCTTGGGCTGTATAAAATATTTCTATTAAGGCAATTACATTTTGTGCAAACTTTTTCTTTTTATAATTTATTAATTTTTTATCAAATAATATTATTTTATTTTTTACATCTAAATAATCTTCTAAAGAATAATTCTCTAAATTATATTTTGCCCATACTTTTAAATTTAAAGTTCCATTTTTATTTTCTTCAAATATTGGAAATAAGACTACATCCCTATCGTTTTCTTTTGTACACCTTGGAAAGAATATATGATATTTTCCTTTGTTTTCATTAGCCCAGTTTTGTAATATACCTTCCATTAAAGCTATTCCATTTTCTAATTCTTCTTCCATACTTTTTCCCCCTTGTATATTATCTTTCGTCTATTTCTGATTTAATAAATCCAGATATATCTGGTCCTATATTTCCCTGATAATCAGCTTTTTTCATATCATTAAAAAAATTAAATGTTCCATATTCTCTTATTTTTTTAATAGTGTCTGGCGTTAATAGATTTTTGTCTTGTAAAATTCCGCTATTTATTATAATTTGTAGTTCTTCTTTTGTTGTAGCTTCATCAGGATCTGGTGAATGTATAATATTCATATCATTTATTCTAATATTACCTATCCCGTTTAGAATTCTTGGTTCCTTTAGTTTTCCTCTTTTGTCTACATATCTTACATAATTAACTTGCTCATCTTCTAGATTTGTAATTATGCCAACATTGTTATTAACATATTTTTGTCTTATTAATGTTTTCTCTGCAAAAATATCATTAGATAATTCTTCATATGTTTTTTCTCTATCACCTACTAATACTAACAATGCTTTATTACCAAAAATTTCTCTAATTCCATATAAATATGAAGCATACGCTTTTGCAAAATTACTACCTTTTTGTTCATAATGTCTATGATATAATTTTTTAATTAAACTTTCGAAATCATCTACTGCATAATATTTTATTTCTTGAAATTTCCCTTCTAAATCTTCTAATATTTCATCTAAATATCTTATCCCATCTGGTTTTACTATAAAATAACTATAACTTCTTTTCATTTTTTATTGCCTCATATCTTTCTACTAGTAAGTCTTTAATAGCTTCTGGTACTAAATTCACATTTTTTAGTTCTTCATATTTTACAACTACTGGCTCGAAGGTACCTTTATATTCATTTTTATTAGTCATTTCTGGGCCATTTCCTGTTCCTATTATTCCGTCTTTATGTGTACATATGTAAAATATTTGAATGCTATCATTATAAGCTTGGTCATCATATTCTATTAATTTTTCTTTTACATCTACTGTAATTCCTAGTTCTTCTTCTATTTCTCTATTTAGTGTTTCTAAATTGCTTTCCCCTTCTTCTTGCTTTCCGCCAGGTACAACAAAATAATCTCTTAATGTACCATCTTCTCTTGGTTTTATTCTATGTATTAAGATGATTCCATCATCTTTTTCTACTATTCCTCTAACACTTATATGCATATTATACTCCTTTATTTATTAAATTCCTTGCCATTTGCACTCCAGATGCTGATGCCATCATTAATCCTCTCGTCATTCCTCCACCATCTCCTATAGAATATAATCCTTTTACGCTTGTTTCAAAATTATTGTCTATTACGACTTTATTACTATAAAATTTTATTTCTGGTGCATATAATAGATTCTCTGGATTTGCAAATCCTTCTACTATTTTGTCCATACTCCTTATAAATTGAAGAATATCTGTCATAGTTCTATATCCAAGTGCAAATGTTATATCTCCTGCAACTGCTGATTTTAATGTTGGCTTAATTTTATTATTATGTAATTCTTCATCCCAAGTTCTTTTTCCTCTGTAAATATCTCCTAATCTTTGAACTACTATATTTCCATTTCCTAATTCATTTATATTTTTAGCTATATTTCTTCCATATTCTATTGGTTTATCAAATGGATAATTAAAATGATGTGATACTAGTATTGCTAAATTTGTATGTGTGCTTTTCTTGTCTTTATATGAATGTCCATTAACTAAGTTTATTCCTTCATCATATACTTCTGATGAAACAAATCCACTTGGATTTTGACAAAATGTTCTTACTTTATCTTTAAATGGTCCTGGATAACCTATGAATTTTCCTTCATACATATATGTATTTATATCCTTCATTACCTCATCTGAAAGTTCATATCTTACACCTATATCTACTACTCCAGCTTCTGTTTTGATGTTATGAGTATTACACATGTCTACTAGCCAATTTGCACCTTTTCTTCCTACTGCTATTATTATGTTTTTTCCATATATTTTTTCTTCTATATTTTCTTTTACATTATGTGCAATAATTCCTTTAGCTTCGTTATTTTCTATTATTAAATCTTTTACTTCTGTTTCGAACATTAAATCTATATTATGTTCTTCTAAATATTTTTCTAATTTTTTATATAACTCATGTGCTTTTTCTGTTCCTAGATGTCTTATTGGAATATCTATTAATGTTATTTCTTCTTTTTTGGCTTTTTTCTTTATCTCGTTTATTTCGTTTTTATACTTTGTTCCTTCTAGTTTTGGATCTGCTCCAAAATCTAAGTATATTTGATCTGTATAGTCTATTAATTTCTTTGTTTCTTCTACTCCAACATACTTATGCAGTTCTCCTCCAACATAAAAATCATCGTCTTCTATATTATATAAAGATAATTTTCCATCTGAAAAAGCTCCTGCTCCAGAAAATCCGCTTGTAATATTACAAAATGGTTTGCATTTTACACATTTTCCTATTGTTTCTATAGGGCAAATTCTATCTTCTACTCGTTTTCCTTGTTCTACTAACAATATTTTTTTATTTTGATTTTTTTGAATCATCTCATATGCAAAAAATATTGCTCCTGGTCCCATTCCTATAACAATTGTATCATAACTAGGTGTCATTCATATCACATCCTTTTCCGTTTTCTTCGTTTTTATTCTATCTCAAAAATTTCTTTATTACAATAGCTAAATTTCTTTTAATAATTTTTAATAAGGGATTTGGGGACGTTCCTTAAATCCCTATTTACATTAAATTAATCTCTCTTCTTAATCTTGATTTTGCACATACTATCTATCAAGATTAGTATGTATATTTTTACAAACAGACAAATCCCAGTAAAAAGATATTATCCTTTTACTGGGATTTAAGTTCAGTCATTGTTTACTTATTGCCACGCCAATTTTAAAATTTGACGTTTAAAATACTCCTTCGTCCTTTCATCTATAAAGGAGATTTTAACTGCTGTATCATCATTGGCAACTATTTCACCGGTTAGTTCTGCGATTATTTCATGTGCCCATTTTTCTGTAGTTCCAAAATATTCTTGTACATTTTCAAGAAGTTCGTTGCTTTCTTTTACGCAAAGAAGCTTATGTCCCATTTCATGTCCAAAAATCTGAGCTCCAGAACCTACGATACTTATGTCCAGCATACTATCATTATCCATAGAAATCTTTCCACTGAATACTGAATACATTCCAACTCGCTCTATCATAGGAAAGATATCAATCTCCTGCCCTATAATATAACGTAATGGCATCTCACTTCTTTCGTAGACATCTATTATGCGTTTGACAGCTCTAAAATACTGTGGAAACCACATTTCTTCTGCAAACTTCATAATATTTTCGTCTCTTTCCATCGGTGAATTTCCCATTGCTGGAGCTTCCAATTTGTCAATACTACCTGGAACTGGTAGATAGACTTTTACATGAATCTTGTTCCGCAACCAAGATTCTGAGCAAATTAACCTTTTTGACATATTCATGCCTCCTATTTTATTAGTGCACAGTTGTTAGTAAACATAATAATTATACCACTGCTTTGCTATTTTTTCAATATAAATTACCAAACTAGTGCTTCTACTTGGCTATAATTTTCTACATATAATAAAAACACCTCTAAGAATAGCTTATACTAATTCTTAGAAGTGCGATATTTTTATCAAAATAGTAAACCAGATCCCTATTTTCCAAATTCTTTTTCTATAAATGATGTATCATAATCATTGGCTTTAAATTTTTCATTGTCTAATATTTTTAATATGAAGTCTGTATTTGTTTCTATTCCTGAAATTACTAATTCTGATAATGCACTTTTCATTTTAGCAATTGATTCTTTTCTGTCTTTTCCATATACAATTACTTTAGCAATCATAGAATCATAATTTTGAGGAACTTTATATCCTGCATATACAGCAGTATCAACTCTTACACCATTTCCTCCTGGAATATGTAATTCTTCTATTAATCCTGGGCATGGCATAAAGTTTTTAGCTGGATTTTCTGCATTTATTCTAGCTTCTAGACTATGTCCTGTAAATATAATATCTTTTTGTTTATATTTCATTTTTTCGCCTGAAGCTATACGAATTTGTTCTTTTACTAAGTCTAATCCTGTTACCATTTCTGTTACTGGATGTTCTACTTGAATTCTTGTATTCATTTCCATAAAATAGAAATCTTTATTTTTATCTACTAAAAATTCTATTGTTCCAACATTTGTGTATCCAACTTCTTTAACAGCTTTAACAGCTACAGCACCCATTTTTTCTCTTAATTTGCTATCTATTATTCCTGAAGGTGTTTCTTCTAGCATTTTTTGATTTCTTCTTTGTACAGTACAATCTCTTTCACCTAAATGGATTGCATTTCCATGTTCATCAGCCATTACCTGAATTTCTATATGTCTTGGATTCTCTATAAATTTCTCTATATAAATACTATCATCATTAAAAGATATTGCTGCTTCTTGTTTTACAACTTCATATGCTTTTTTTAGTTCATCTTCATTGTATGCAACTCTTATACCTTTTCCGCCACCTCCAGCAGATGCTTTAAGCATTACTGGATATCCTATTTGATTTGATATATTTATAGCTTCTTGCATTGTATATATTAATCCGTCTGACCCAGGAACAACTGGAACTCCTGCATTTTTCATAGTCTCTTTTGCTTTAGATTTATTTCCCATAAGTTCTATAATTTCTGGTTTTGGTCCAATAAATTTTAAACCTATTTCGTCACACATCTTTGCAAAACTACTATTTTCTGATAAAAATCCAAAACCTGGATGAATGCTATCTGCACCAGTTAAGCAAGCTGCTTCTATTATAGCTTTTACATTTAAGTAACTTTTTACAGAAGGAGCAGGACCTATGCATATTGCTTCATCTGCAAGTTTTGTATGTAATGCTGTTTTATCAGCTTCTGAATATACTGCAACTGTTTTTATTCCCATTTCTCTACAAGCTCTTATAATTCTTACAGCTATTTCTCCTCTGTTTGCAATTAATATCTTTTTTAACATATCAATTTCAAATCCTTTCTTATCCACAATTATACTATTGCAAATGTAAGTTCACCTTTTACAGCTACTTCTCCATTTACTGTTGCTATTGCTTCTCCAACTCCTATTGGACCTTTTCTTTTGATGATTTTAACCTCTAATTTTAAGACATCTCCTGGGATTACTTGTCTTTTAAATCTTAATTTGTCTATACCACCAAAAAGCGCATTTTTACCTTTGTTCTCTGGCATAGATAAAATTGCAACTGCACCTGTTTGTGCTAGTGCTTCTATTGTAAGAACTCCAGGCATTATTGGATTTCCAGGAAAATGTCCTTGAAAATGTGGTTCATTTATACATACATTTTTATATGCTACACAGCTTTCTCCTGGAACATATTCTTCTACCCTGTCTATCATTAAAAATGGTGGTCTTTGTGGAATTATTTCCATTATTTCATTTATATTTAGCATAATTTTTTCTCCTTTATAAAATTTTCAAACATACTTATCTTATAAAACCTAATCCTAAATAGGGAAAAAAGGAACGTCCCCAAATCCCTATTTAAATCCCTATTTTATTTTAAATAATGTAGTTCCATATTCTACCATATCTTCATTTTTTACACAGATTTCTACTATTTCTCCGTCAAATTCTGATTCTATTTCGTTCATTAATTTCATGGCTTCTACTACACAAAGTACATCACCTTTTTTTACTTTGTCACCAACTTTTACATATGGTTCGTCTTTTGGTGATGGTGCGCTGTAAAATGTTCCTACCATTGGTGATTTTACTTCTTTGTAATTTTCTGTTGCTACTACTGCTTTTGGCTCTTCTTTTGACTCAGCTGGTAAAGTAACTTCTTTTACAGCTGGTACTGGTCTTGGTTCTATAGCTTCTATAATTTTAGCTTCATTTTTCTTCATTTTAATTTTTGTTCCATCTGGGAACTCGATATCTAAACTATCAACTTTAGAATTTCCCATATCATCTAATAATCTTTTAATATCTGAATATTCCATTTTTATTCCCCCTAGTCTTCATATTTCTTAAATATTATTGATCCGTTATGTCCACCAAATCCTAATGAATTTGACATTGCATATTTTACTTCAACATTTCTTCCTTCGTTTGGAACTATATCTAAATCACATTCAGGGTCTTCTACTTTATAGTTTATTGTTGCTGGCACATATCCTTCTTCTATTGCTTTAACACAAACAATAGCTTCAACTCCTCCAGCTGCTCCTAATAAATGTCCTGTATTACTCTTTGTAGAACTTACTAAAACTTTTTTACTTGCTTCTTCTCCTAATGCTTTTTTTATCGCCATAGTCTCGCCAGCATCGTTTAAATGTGTTGATGTACCATGTGCATTTATATATGTAACATCTTCTGGTTTTATTTTAGCATCTTCCATTGCTGATACCATTGCTCTTGCTGCGCCTTCACCATCTGGTGATGGTGATGTAATATGATATGCATCTGATGATGCTCCATATCCTACTATTTCTGCGTATATATGTGCTCCTCTTTTTTTAGCATGTTCTAACTCTTCTAGAACTATAACAGCAGCACCTTCACCCATAACAAATCCACTTCTTTCTAGGTCAAAAGGTATACTTGCTCTGTTTTTATCTGTAGCTTGTGTTAATGCTTTTATATTTTGGAAACCTGCTATACCTGTTTTTGTAATTGGAGCTTCTGTTCCTCCTGCAAGTACTGCATCTTGGTAACCATGTTTAATCATTCTATAACTTTCTCCAATTGAATGTGTTCCAGTTGCACATGCTGTTACCATTGCAACAGATTCTCCTTTAAGACCTAAGTCTATTGTTACATTTCCTGCTGCCATGTTTGGTATTCCCATTGGAATAAACATTGGAGATACTCTATCTGGTCCTTTTATTGCACATGCCCCAATATCTTTTTCCATAGTATTTAATCCACCAATTCCAGATCCTATAACAGTTCCTACTCTTGTCATATCAGTATTTTCTTCTGTAATTCCACTATCTTTTAGAGCCTCTCTTGATGCTACTACAGCATATTGTGAATACAAATCCATTCTTCTTGCTGTTCTTCTGTCAAAATAATCTTCTGGGTTAAAATCTTTTACTTCTGCTGCTAATTTTACTTTTAAATCACTAGTATCAACTTTTGTTATCTCGTCAATACCACATTTTCCTGCTTTAATTCCTGCCCAAAAATCTGTTGCAGTATTTCCTATTGGTGTAACTGCTCCTATACCTGTAACAACAACTCTTCTTTCCATTCTAAATCATACCCCCATCTATATTTAATGTTTGACCTGTTATATAAGTATTTTCTTCTCCTCCTAAGAAGTATACCGCATTTGCTATTTCTTCTGCTGTTCCCATTCTTTTTAGAGGAATTTGTGCATTAATGCTTTCTTTTACCTTGTCATTTAATACTGCTGTCATATCTGTAGCTATAAATCCAGGTGCTACACAATTTGCTAATATGTTTCTTGATGCAAGTTCTTTTGCAACACTTTTTGTAAATCCTATAATTCCTGCTTTTGATGCTGCATAATTTGATTGTCCAGCATTTCCCATAACTCCAACTACAGATGAAATACTTACTATTCTTCCTTCTCTTCTTTTCATCATATATGGTGTTACTAATTTTGTTAAATTAAATGTTCCTTTTAAGTTTATAGAAATTACTTTATCGAAGTCTTCTTCTTTCATTCTCATTAATAAATTATCTCTTGTAACTCCAGCATTGTTTACTAATACATCTATTCTTCCAAATTTTTCTATTGCTGATGTTACCATTTTTTCGCATTCTTCATAATTACTTACATCTGCTTTTTCCATTAATACTTCTGAACCATATTGTTTAAATTCTTCTTTAATTGCATCTAAGTCTGTATTGTCTGAAACATAATTTATTACTAAATCATATCCATTTTTAGCAAATTTCTCTGCAATTGCCTTTCCGATTCCTCTTGAACCTCCTGTAATTAAAGCTACTTTCTTTTCCATTTTTTTCTCTCCTTTATTTGAATTTTTACTTAAAAAAATTATTTTAAACTATCCAAAAATGCTTCTAGTGACTCTACACTATTAATATTAATAACATTTGCTTCTTTGTTTTCTTTTTTAACAAAGCCTGTTAGTGTTTTTCCTGGTCCTATTTCTACATATGTATCTATTCCATTGTCTTGCATTGTTTGTATTGCTTTGTCAAATCTTACAGAACTTACGATATGTCTTGATAAAACATCTACCATATCATCATTTTCATTATAAAATGTTCCATCTAGATTTTTTATTACTTTTGCTTTTGGAGCTTGTGTATTAAATTTTACTTCTTTTAATTTTTCTGTATATAGTTCTTTTGCTTCATTTAATTTTGTTGTATGGAAAGGTCCTCCTGTTGCTAATTTTAAAGCTCTTTTTGCTCCTTTTTCTTTTAAAGCTTCTATTGCTAAATTAATAGCTTCTTCTTCTCCAGAAATTACTGTTTGACCAGAATAGTTATAATTTGCAGGTGAAATAAACATTCCTTCTTCTGCAATTTCTGAACATGCTTCTTCTATAATTTTGCTATCCAAACCGATTATTGCAGCCATACTGTAATTTCCTGGTTCTACTTTATTTCCCATTAAATATCCACGATGCTTTAATAATGTGATCCCATCTTCAAAGCTTAAATATCCTCCACTTATTAATGCTGGATATTCTCCTAAGCTTAATCCTACTGTTATTTCTGGGTTTATTCCATTATTTTCTAATACTTTTAAAATACCTAAACTCATTGTTGCTATTGCAAGTTGTGTATTTTCTGTTTTACTTAATTCTTCCATTGTAGAATTAAATGTTAATTCTGCTATATCTTTTCCTGATATTTCTGAAGCTTTTGTATATACTTCTCTTATTTCTTCATACTTGTCATATAAATCTTTTCCCATTCCTACAGTCTGTGCTCCTTGGCCCGGAAACATAAAAGCTATTTTCATTACAATCTTCCTTCCTTTGTTTTATAGTTCTAATAAGATACTTCCTGTGTTTAATCCGCCACCATATCCTATTAAAATTACTTTATCATTTTCTTTTAATTTATTTTGTTTAAACATGTCATCTAGTGCTATTGGAATACTTGCACAAAATGTATTTCCGTATTCTTCTACATTTGAATACATCTTGCCACTTGGAAGTTTTAATTTAGTTGCCATTGATGACAAAATTCTGCTATTAGATTGATGTGGAATTACATAAGTTATATCTTCCATGGCTATTTCATTTTTTTCTAAAAGCTTAGTTATATTTTTTACTGTATCTGTTACAGCATATTTATATATTTCTTTACCATCCATATATATTTTTTCGTTATTTACACATGTTAGAATTTCGCCTTTTTGCCCTTTGCTTTCTATATATGAATCATATAATTTATCATCATTACTCTTTTTTATAACAATTGCACCTGCACCATCTGCAAGCAGAATCTCTGTATTTATATCATTTATATCAAGATGTGTTGATAATTTTTCTACTCCTACAACCAATGCTGTATTTGCTCTTCCACTATCTATATATAACTTTGCTATATCTAGAGCATTTATAAAACCTGCGCATCCTGCTAGAATATCCATACACATGCAATTCTTTATATTGAAATATTTTTGTACCTCGTAAGATATACTTGGCATTTGGCATCTTCCTGATATAGATGCTACTATGATTAAATTTATATTTTCTTTTACATTTTGTAGCGCTTCTTTTGAAGCTTTAATCGCTAATTGCTCTATTTCTTCATTAGCATAAAATCTTTGTTTTATTCCTGTTCTTTTAAGAATATAATTGTCTTCTACTTGATATTTTTTTTCTAATTCTTCATTTGTTATTTTTATTTCAGGAATATATTTTCCACTTGAAATTATTTGTATATTGCTCATATCTACTCCCTATATAAAGTCTATATAATATTTTACTGTTTTTTAGCTTATTTTTAATTAGTCCGACCGGTCAGATTTTTCATCGAGATGGAGAAACCAACAACGTTTCTTTCTTGTTACTTACTCCATCCCTATGATTAAAATCTGTTTGTTTTACAGTTAGCATTAATCACTCTCTAACTGCGGTTCTTTTTCTCTGCCCTTAAAGTACCCTGCTGAGTTATACTGTGTTATCACAGTGTTTTCGATGTTCAAATACCGAGCATCGTAAAAGTGAAAAAATGGCCAAAAATAGTCTTTCTTTTCCGGTTCTCCCAAAAAACACATTTCATTATAGCGTGCATAAGCCCATACCTGTACTTCTCCCATAGGAATATCAATAGGATCTCCTATGTCTTTGGAACAGCGTATAAGAGTTCTGTCACGCACTCCTTTTCCCAGTAATTTATCATCTGGTACAATTCTGCGTTGAAGAGCTATCCGGATAGTGCCACCTTTCCTTTCTCCTACAAATCTACCACAAATACTTTTACCTGATTTGGTAAATACATTTATAATAGAATCCTTTTTTGCATCCATAAAGAACCTCCTTTTTTCCTACTTACTGTAGTAAGTTTTCTCTACCTCCGGTTGCCATGGTTATTATAGCATATTATTTGCATTTTGTATATTGGCTAATTAACCATAACATGTTATAATCTACGTTAACTAAATTTAAATAAGGAGAATAATGATGAAACAAAAATTAAATAAAAAGCACATGACAAAAAAGCCCAAATAGGC
>ERZ826146.301-NODE-301-length-60941-cov-4.871268_pt1 | contig 60941 bp, 51 predicted proteins | sample MGYA00519857_ERZ826146 | MGnify/ENA primary metagenome ERZ826146 (study PRJEB31778, sample SAMEA3449222) | human gut metagenome | biome: human gut; feature: human-associated habitat; material: faeces | place: United Kingdom | collected 2010/2012 ...
AAGAGTGGGCGGAAAAGATCCGCTCACAGTCGCAGACGATTTATTCAGAGGTTCCTTAGTTCAGTGCATTGGCAGCCTGGAAAGCAGCATCCAAACGCTCAATGATCTCGTCCACAGTCACAGTACCAACGTAGTACTCCTGCAGCAGACGACCCTGCTCGTCGGTAACGGAGGAGGGCAGAACCAGATCCTGATAGGCGCGTCCAGCAGCAACATAGGCGGAGGCATCAGCAACCCAGGAATATGCCTCATAGTCGTGGCAGTCAGCCAGAGGATTGAAAGAGCATGCCTGGAACAGTGCAGAAGAATCCTTGGCATCCAGCACATAGTTTGCAAACTTCAGCGCCAGATCCAGTTCCTTGCTGTCAGGATGTACGCCCAGAGTAGTGGAAGTGGACAGGTTGACACGGGTGCAGTTGGGATCCTCGTTGATGGGCAGCGCAAAGACGCCCAGCTCCATGTCGGGATTGGTGGTCATAATGGTATTGGAAGCCCAGGTGCCCTGAACGAACATGGCAGCCTTGCCGAGGGCAAAGTCAGCAGCGCCGGCTTCGGATCCCTCTTCCATGGCGCGGTCGGTACCGTTGGCCATGATCAGGTCGATGACATCAAAGATCTCGCGAACTTCTTCGTAGGAACCTTTGTCCTTGTACATCCGCTCCAGCCAGTCGTTCAGCTTGCCGGAAACGATGTCGCCCAAAGTCAGGCCGGTCATCAGCTGGGGTACCCACTGCTCTTGGAACGCCAGCATGAAGGGGGTATAGCCCTTCGCTTTCAGGGTTTCGCAGATGCTCTCCAAATCAGACAGTGTATCAGGCGCCTTCAGGCCGCACTCTTCAAAGATGGCCTTGTTGTAAAGGACGCCCCATGCCTGGCTCTCGATCGGGACTGCCAGCAGCTTGCCGTCGATGGTAACGGTTTCCTTGACGTTATCGAAAATAACGTCTGCCAGCGGCTCACCGGACAGATCATACAGGTAACCTGCGTCGTTGTAGGTAGCCAGATTGTTGCAGTGCAGTGTGTACAGATCGGGAGCATCGTCACCGCTCAGACGAGCCTGCAGGATGCTCTCGTACTGATCGGAGCTGGGCATTTCCAGATTGACGGTGACCTTAATGTTCTCTTCGGCCAGCATCTTCTCTTCAAATTGCTTTACATACGTTTCCCATTGATCCATATACTGCGGGAAGCTCATCATGATGTTCAGTTCTGCTTCACGGGGTTCCTCATTGGTAGCGCCGGAATTCTGTACAGCGGGCTTGGTCTCACCGCCAGCAGCTTCCGTACTCTCAGCCTGCTTGCTGCCACATGCAGCCATGGAAAAAAACATGCACAGAGCCAGTATAATTGCCAATAACTTCTTCATTGTTGTTCCTCCTCATAATGTGTTTGGTGGATTTGCTACAATGACAGTATAACAGAAGTGAAAGAAAATAGCATTTTCACCTAAGGAGTTGTTGTTTTGTCTTTTTTTAAACTCTCACGAACCTCTCCCGGCGTTTTGCCAAAATGTTTCTTAAAGGTTTTGTAAAAATGTGCCAAATCAAAATATCCGACCATGGCACCTACGTCTTTCAGCGGCGTATCAAATTCCACGATTAATTCATATGCTCGTTTCATGCGGAGGGAGGTCACATATTCCGAAAAACCTTCTTTCCGATCCGCCTTAAACGCTTTGCTTAAGTATTCCTTCGTAACATGAAATTCATCTGCTGTTTGCTCCAGCGTTACACCATGTATGTAGCATCCCTGAATATATCTGCATACCGCATCAATATTCAGTCTGCTCCGTTGTTGCTGTTGCTTTTCAAGATAGCGCATTACACTACAGTAGAGGTCTTGAATAAAGTCTATCATCTGCCTCAGCGTATTATCCCGACTGAATACAAACGTCGGGCCCTTGGCACCAAACACATCTTCTCTATTTGCACCAACAGAATCGATATGCTTTTGCAGCGCAAATAGCATTGCATAATATATACCGATCATAACGGCGGTAGGAGGCTGTTCTCCTTCATGTTTACTGGCCACATTATAGAGCTGTGCCATTTGCTGACGGACAATCTCATAGTTTCCCACTTTCAGAGCTGTTTCCAGTTTGCTGCGTATGTCGTAGTATTCTCTCTCCCACCCATCTGCAAAAAAGCCTGCCTCCATGACCGCCTTCGGTCTGACTATTTCTTCCTGATTCAGGATTTCTATGCACCGCTGCAACTGCTGATTCAATTCCTGCGCTTTGATAGGTTTCAGAAGGTAATCTGTTACACCTAATTTCAAGGCACTCCGAACATAAGCAAAATCATCATAGCCGCTGATAATCAGAATTGGGATCTGAAAGCCCTCAGAACGCAGTTTCTGCACCAGTTCAATACCTCCGATTCGTGGCATCCGTACGTCTGTAATTACGATGTCCGGAAGCACTTTTCGAATCAGTTCCAAGCCTGTTTCACCGTCTGCGGCTTCACCGACCACTTTCAGCCCAAGCCGGTCCCATTGCGCCAGCTTTATAATGACGCCGCGGGTCCAGGGCTCGTCGTCAATAATCACTACTTTTCTTGCCATGTTCATTTCCTCTCTTCGTACAGAGCCGGCATCCGCACACTGACGGTGGTGCCCGTTTCGGGACTGCTGTCGATCGATACGCCATGTCCTTCTTTTGCGCTCCGCAGTTTGATCCTGGCGTGGACGTTCGCCAGACCGATATGGGAGCCGGAGTTCAGTGCCTTGACGGTATCCAGCTCGATCTTCTCTCTGATCTGCGCAAGGCGCTCCGAATCAAATCCGATTCCGTTATCCTTGATGCAGATCAGCAGATCTCCCTCCGGCGTGGTATGGCTTTCCACCGTCAGGAGCCAGTCGCCGGCTTTGTTCAGCAGGCCGTGCTCAAAGCTGTTTTCCGCCAGAGGCTGCAGGATCAGTTTGGGTATCAGGCATTTCCGTGTGTCCGGTTCCAGCTCCAGCTTCAGCTGAACCTTTCCGCCAAAACGCTCATTCTGGATCATGACATAGCTTTTCAGATATTCCACCTCTTCTTCCAGGCACACCATTTCTTTGGAAAAATTCAGGGAATAGCGCAGGATATCACTCAGCGCCAGCGTGACGGAATAAACCTCCGGCGCATCCTTCTCCAATGCCATGCCGCCGATGACCTGAAGGGTATTGTACATGAAATGCGGATTGATCTGCGCCTGAAGTGCCCGCAACTGAGCATTTCGCTTTTCCAGTTTCGCTTGATACTGCTGAGCGATCAGTTCCTTGTTCCGGGTAATCATGTGGTTAAAGCTATCCTGCAGGATGCCGATCTCGTCTTCTCTGCTCTCCAGGGTACTGCCAGAGTATTCGTTTAGCGTAATGGTCTTCATTTCCTCGGACAGATCCCGAATGGGTCTGCTGATCGCTTTTGAGTACACAACAGAGCAGACGACGCTGGCCAGGACGGCGATGATCGCCACAAAAATACTGCTCGCCACCGTTGGGAACAGTGCGTCCACGATGGTCTGATTGGGGATGGTCAGGAGAATCTGCATTTTCCCGCCGCTGACAGACCGGTAAAACCAGAACTGGTCATCGTAGGAAGCCTCCTTGCGATCTCCTTCCGCAAGCTCCCTGCGAATTCCCTCTACCAGACCTGTATCCATGTTCCAGTCCGTGCCATAGTCTGCGACCATCACTTCATTCTGGTCGTTGAACACCAGGATCGTCTCTTCGGGAACGGTTTTTATTTCATCCAGTATGCCCTCCAGGTGATAGGGGCGCAGATGAAATACCACCAGGGCGATCGGCTGCTTGTCATCGAACCGGTGGATTTGATGGCAGGCCAGGATCTCATTTCCGCTGCGCAGAAACGCCTGATTGGATTGCAGTGCATCCCCGCGCTGTTCCCACTGTGTCAGACGCTCCCCGCTTTCATCGACCCTTGCTCCGGAGCGTTCCGCGATCAGCACTTCATTTTCCGCCATATTGAACAATTCGATGGAATTGATGTTGCTGTCCATGCTGATGACCGTATTCATAACCGTAATGATGCGCCACCGGGCAGAGTAATCCAGACTTCCATCCTGCGTACACCAGCGGAGGATGTCCGCCTTTACATCCTTGTCCACCTCAAATTCATAAAATCGATCCATCATATCACTATTTTCTACCGCCAGTCGGTCCTGCAGCCAACCACTGCTCATCCGATGGTCATAAATCAACTGATCCCGCATGGTCTTATATGTAATCGTGATTGCTACAATTGAGACCAACAGAATTGGGATTAGGGTAAATGCAAGCATGGAAACCAAGATCTTTTTGCGGATCGAAATATTCCGAAATCGTGTCATTGCACAAATCACCTCTGCTTCATTTGCCATTATATAGGTATTATATCACAATTTCTCCACATTTCCACACCAAGTTCCATTGAGACGAGATTTGTCAAGGGGGATTTCTGCAAGAGTTACACATTCTTAAAAACAGCAATGGCAGGAGGGGAACATCCATCCTGCCATTACTGTTTTGTAACAAATTATAAATTAAGCAAACACATCCCGCAAGAATTAGAAAAAGAATCTGTAGCAGAATATGTCGTCCGATATAACAGAGTATCGGCATGTCAAAGCCGATATTTGTTATGACTGGGATATTCCTCACTGATATCCAAAGATTGGACATATGAAACACCTACCCAATCCCAATGCTGCAGAAAATTCTGGAATAAATGTCATTCCTACGTAGCAATGGAAAACCGTTTAGATTTTACGAGATACGATTTTTTCGTCCCAACTTTGCCGCTCGCAACATATAACATGATTTGCGCGGCTGTATTCCATAGAAATTCCGTTTCCCAAAGCAGATCAAAACAGGTTAAAAAACTGACATAAATATCAAAAGAATCCTTGACATGGTATCAAACTTTGTGCTACAATGACAATACTTAAGCGGTTAAGTAATTAAGTGACCGCCGAAAGTAAGTATACTATATATTTCAGGAGGGAAAATTATGAAAAAGTCACTGACAAGAGTGCTGCTTGCTTGCCTGCTGGTTCTGACCGTGGTTTTTGCCTGCGGCTGCAGCAACACACCCGATCCTTCCGCATCTAATTGGAAGGTCACGTTCTATGAGGGCGATGGAACGACTGTGCTGCAGGAAGTGGAAGTTGCTGACGGAGAACCTGTGGCAATGCCCGAACTGACAAAGGAAGGCTATATTATCGAAGGCTACTACGCGACCCCTGCTCTGAAAGTTGAGTTTGATGTTACTCAGCCTATTACGGAAGATACTGCCATTTTTGTAGCGTGGCAGTCGAGCGTTGTGGATGAGCGCCCCTGGATGTTGGCAGGTTCTCTGGCTGGCTATCCTGATAATGCTTGGGGTAAAATCTGGCCCCAGAATGACTACCTCTTGCAGCCCATGGAAGGTGAGTTCAATACCTTCTACATTGATGTAAACCTGTATGCTGGCGATGCTTTTAAGATCGCCGTCATTGGTGAGGGCTATGTTTGGGATAACGACAACAGTATCGATGCCAGTCATTTGGCAAATAAGACCGAATCCGCCGTCCTGTGCAGCGGCGAAAACGCCTTTGATTCTGGGGCTAACATTGAGGTCCTGGAAGATGGTAAGTATCGTCTAATTCTGAAAACTGATGCCGAGACCCTGTCTCTGTGCTCCTTGTCCTATGAGCGGCTGGGCGATGCAGATGAAAAGCCTGTTGCAGAGCTTTCCTATGATATGAAGCTGTGGGCCTCTTTCAATGACTGGTCCGGTCAGGATATGCAGCGTAATGGCGACGATTTGATCTGGTGGTGCGAAGCCGATGTTCCCGCTGGCGGCGGTGAGTTCGGAATTAAGAATGCAGCGATGGATGGCTGGTACTCTAGTGAGAACAACTCCAAGAACATCGTTCTGGAGGAAGGCCACTACATGTTCTTCATTGAACTGGAAGTCGTTGACGGCAAGCCTGTTCTGAAGGACGAGATCATTGCGGAAGAACCTGCGTACTATGTTGTCGGTACCTGTGGCAATGCCGGTTGGGCTGCGGATGCCAATGCCGAGAATACTGCTTACAAGATGACCGAGCAGGACAGCAAGTACGTGCTGACCGTCACCTTCACCGAGGATGAGACCGTTGACTGGGCAGAGAATAAGGTTGCCTTCAAGGTCGCATACGGCTGCGGCGGCAAGGTTGCCAACGAGAACTGGTTCGGTGCTGAAGGCATGGACAATGTTACTGTTGATCCTGGTACTTATACCATTACCTTTGATCCCGCGACTGGTGCTGTTACTGTAGAGTAGTATGGACCGAACGTGCCGGTGGGTTTCCCATCGGCACGCTTTTCTTAGTCTGTTAAACTCGAATATGATGATTTGTGGGTGTTTCATCTCTGGAGATAGCCTTCAGTGCGGCATCAACAGCCGCCTGGGCATAAGCACCGTAATCCAGTGTAGGATTTGTCAAGAGAGCTGTATCGGCATCTAGAGATATGCTTGCGACGGCATCGGCATCCACCACTGCATCAAAGCAATCAAGCAGATACACCTTGTAATCTCGACTTTTGATTTCGTCACATACAAGGATTACCTTACTGCATCCGTACTGCTCCATTGCTTGCTGCCGAATCTTCATAGCATCGAAAGTGACACAGTAGAACAGATCATTTTGAATTTGTCCATCCAGATATAGTAAAGGAACAAAACTGTTGTCACCCAGTATTCTGAAATCATCTTCTGAAATATCAATGGCAAAAACCGCGTCCACATTGGTCACCTGCTGTTTCAGACATTTTCCGGTGAGCAGAACCAAATGGTAGCCAGCCGTTTCGGCCTCCTCCGCTAAGGCTTGGAGCAATCTCTGCTTGTGGGTGCTGTTCCCAATGTGGGGAACATAGACACCAAAGTTGTTGGTCTTACCCGTAGCCAACGCTCTTGCGCTGGCGCTGGATACATAGCCAACCATGTTTGCCACATGCAGGATTCGCTTCTTGGTATCTGCGCTTATGGACTGATTAGGCACATCGTTCAGGACATAGGAAACGGTTGCACTGGATACCCCACACTCTTTTGCTATATCCTTCATTGTGTACTTCTTTTTCATAGAATTATCTTAACACATCCGAATAGAGCTGTCAAGCGAGGTAAAATATGCTGAATTTATGTGTTTCCCATATTCCCGGAACGGTAGATGCCTGCCCTATTAACGGCCAGATGCATCTGCGTTTTCGGGTACAGAAGGGAATGATTGTTTCTTCCAAACTGATTTACAATTGCGACAAAAATATGTGGCACAAGTTCCGAGACGAGGCAGAAATGAAAATCACACATACAGATTCTGAACTAGAATATTATAGTGTGACCATCCCTTTGACGGACACCCGCTTTTCCTATATATTTGAGCTAACCTGTACGGATGGGAAGATCCGATACCTTTCTGAAGAAGGATTGACTGATTCCTATGACCACACACTGGGATATTTCAGCTTCTTCCAGTACACATCCCAGTTTGCCTGTGATACCATGACGGTGCCAGAGTGGGTCAAGACTGCCTGCTGCTACCAAATTTTTCCTGAGCGATTCGCTGTTGGTGATTCCGATAAGGATTTCAGCTATGTGAACACCCGATGGGGTGTAAAACCGACCCCAAAAAGTTTTTATGGCGGTGACCTTATCGGCATTCGGGAGCATTTGGATTATCTGGTGGATCTGGGTGTCAATGTGCTTTACATGACCCCGGTGTTCTGCTCTCCCACAAACCATAAATATGAGATTACAGACTACGAGACTGTCGATCCAGCCTTTGGCGGAAATGAAGCCCTGAAATCCTTGATCGAAGACGCTCACAAGTTGGGCATAAGGGTTATGCTGGACGGAGTGTTTAATCACTGTTCGTGCCGGCATCCGTTCTTCCTGGATGCGCAGAAAAAAGGCAAGAAGTCCCCCTATTATGACTGGTTCTTCTGGAAAGAGGATGGGAGTTATCTGACCTTTGGCGGTGTCAAAGCCATGCCGAAGCTGAATACCGGGAACCCTGAAGTCATCCGTTATTTCTCAGATGTAGCTGTCATGTGGATGCGTGACTACGGTGCAGACAGCTGGCGGCTGGATGTTTCTGATGAAATCTCCCATAAGTTCCTCCGCGCATTCCGGGATGCAGTTATGGCGCAGAACCCGGAAGCCATTATTATTGGAGAGGACTGGCACAGAGCGGTTCGTTACTTGAATGGCGATGAGTACGATGGTATTATGAACTACGGTGTGACGAAAGCGTGTCTGGATCTGCTGGCATTTCATACCATCGACAGCAGACTATTCCGTGACAGGATCGTGCGTCTGTACCATACTTACAGCATTGCAGCCAATCAGAAGATGCTGAATCTTTTGGACAGCCATGACACCGACCGTTTCCTGACCCGGGTAAAGGGAGATGCCGGGCGGTTCCGTACTGCAGCGGCTATCATGTTCTTCAATCCCGGCATTCCCTGCGTCTACTATGGTGATGAGATTGGCATGGAGGGTGGTTACGATCCCGACTGCCGTCGTACCTTTGAGTGGAATGAGGAAAACTGGGACAAGGATACTCGAAACCTGATCAAGCAGTTGATGAAGCTGAAAAAGGGGCCTGCATTGTCGGATGGTGACTTTGGCGTTGAAGAGAAGGATGGGATCATTACATTTACCCGTTCTGCGGACAAGCAAACTATAAAGCTCCGCGTAAACGGCACTCCCAGAGTAAACAAAGGCCTGGAAGCCTATGGATTTGAAATCATCATGTGACAGGAGGAAAGGATAATGAAAAAGATAATTTCTGCTGTGTTGGTGCTAACTATGATGCTGGCGTTGCTCTCCGGCTGCGGTGATAACAGCGCTTCCGAAAACAATGTGGAGACCTCCGATCTGTATGAGCAGGTCATGGCCCGCTTCGATGGAGAGCTGGAGGAAGGCGCTGTTATTAAGGTTCTGGAAAACGACACCGCCGTGGAGTTGGGCTATGTGGATCAGCTGATCAATGCTTTCAACGAAGCATATAAGGACAAGGGAATCTCGGCTGAGCGTATGAACATTGACCAGTATTCCGACCTTGCCACCGACGGCCCCTATGGCTACGGCCCCGACGTGTGGTATCAGGCCAACGACATTCTCATGAAGTACGCCGATAATCAGCACCTGCTGCCCTTGCCCATCTATGACATGGAATGCTACGAACAGATCCCTCAGAACGCATGGAATGCCTACGCCACCGATATAAACGGCGAGACCTTCTACTGTGGCATTCCGCTAAATGTCCAGTCCGGTATGCTCTACTATATCGAATCCATGCTCCCGGAAAACTGGGAAACAGAGTGGGATATCAATAGCAATGGCACCCCTGATTTTTTTGAGACCTATACTGCGCTTTATGCATATTCCGAGTTGTGTAAAGAGGGCGGCGAAAAAACAAAGTATGGTTATCTGGACGAAACCGTGGACACCTACTTTATGAGCGGCTATCTCTTCACTTATGGCGGCTATATCTTCGGGAACAACGGTACCGATGCCAGCGATATAGGTCTTGCTTCCGGTGAATCCTACAAAGGTGCACGAATGATCCAGCAGTGGGCAGGCCAAATGAACAACACGGAAATACTTGATACTGCCTTCTCGTCCGCTGCTTATCAGTATCTGGCAAATGGCACTATGCTCTGCACCATCACTACCCCCGATGTGTCCCGGATGTTTATCCGCGCCATGGTTTCCACCGGAAACTGGACGGAGGAGGAAGCCGTGGCCGACCTGAAGATGATCACCGTCCCACGTCTGCCTGTCAGCGCCGACCTGACCGCTGACAACTGGCAGGATACCATCACAAATATGGATGAACTGACGGTAGAGATGACCATGATGGGCGGTATCAACGGCTATGGCATCTCTGCCTATACCGATTACCCCAATGCGTCCCTGGCCTTTATTGAGTTTGCCACCTCCTATGAGCAGGCAGTTCTGCGCAATGAATACCTGGGCGTGGCTCCGGCAAGAGCAGACGCAGCGGCAACGATCTCCGAGGCCGACGCAACTGTCGGCATCCTCTTTGACCGCCTGGACCGCGGACTGATCAGCGTCATGCCCGCCATTACCGAGATCGGCCAGCTCTGGACACCTGCCGAATCCTTCCTCATCGACCTGTCCACGGATCCCTACCGTGCAGAACGGGGAGAGGCACAGATGTATGACACCGATGAAAAGATTCAGGCGGGTCTGGCGCGGTTGGTGACCCAAATTCGGGATGCCATTGAGACGCTTGCTTAAGGAGTGATCTTTATGAAACAGAAAATCCAGAATGTGGGAAAGTTCCTGCGCTGGACGCCTTGGCAGGTAAAGCTGTCCATGCTCGTCATGGGCCTGGGGCAGCTCTGCTACGGGCAGATCGTCAAGGGGTTATTCTACTTAGCCTGCTTCGGCTTGATCCTTACCTATTTCATCACAACAGGATTTGCAGATTTTATTGGCTTCTTTACGCTGGGAACCAATGAAGAGAATCTGTGGCTGGGAATCCCAGGCGATAACAGTCTTACGATGTTGATCCTTGGCCTGTTCTCCATCTTTATCCTGATCTTCACGGTGGTACTCTATGTGACCAATGTGAAGGATGCCGTGTATACCGCCCGGCAGGCAGAGCAGGGAAAGTCCATCCACAAATTCCGTCAGACGCTGGAGACAGCGGCAGACGATAAGTTCCACCTGACCGCCCTGACTGCGCCGGTGGTGGGGGTGTCCATCTTCTCCATCCTGCCCATCGTGTTTATGATCCTCATCGCATTTACGGACCTGGGCGGAGACGTGGTCTATCCGAGGTTGGCAAACTGGTCCTTCTCCGCGTGGAAAAAAATTTTGAGCCTTGGCAAGATCGGAAGCACCTTCGTCAAGATTTTAGGCTGGAATGTTGTCTGGGCAATTTGCTCCACGGCGCTTAATTTCATTGTTGGCCTGGGTATGGCGCTGCTGCTAAACAAACGCAACGTCAAGGGCTCCAAATTCTGGCGGGCATTCCCGATTCTGGCCTATGCCATCCCTGGTTTCATCTCCATGCTGGGCTTCAAGTATATGTTCTCCCAGTCCGGACCCATCAACTACTATCTGGATCAGGCGGGGCTCATGCGGATCTTCTTCCTGACCAATGACGCTTCTGCCAAGTGGTGGGCAAGGAGCATTGGCCTGTTCGTGAATATATGGATCTCAGCACCCTCCATCATGCTGATGGCCACGGGTATTCTTTCCAACATCGACACAAACCTCTATGAAGCGGCATCGCTGGACGGTGCCTCCGGCTTTGCGCAGTTCAGGAAGATCACTTTGCCCTTTGTGGTTTTTTCCACCACGCCGGTGCTGATCAGCCAGTTCGTAGGCAACTTCAATAACTTCGGTATTTTCTTCTTCCTCCGGGAGGGCGTCATCTCCAACTATGCGGACTACTTCCTTGCCAGCGACACGGACCTTTTGATCAACTGGCTGTACAAGTTGTCGGTGGACAATAACTACTATTCCATCGGTGCTGCCATCAGCCTGATCATCTTCCTGATTACCGCAAGCCTGTCCCTGATGGTTTACGTCCGCTCCGCAGCCTATAAGCAGGAGGATACGTTCCAATGAAAAAGACGAAATTAACACCCCGCCGCGCTGCGGACAATCTCTTTACTTACCTTGCTTTGATCGTCATGTCGGTGATTTTTCTGTTCCCATGCCTGTGGCTGATTCTGGCATCCCTGTCCAAAACCGGTAGCCTGTATGACTTCAAAGGTTTTTTTCCGCAGGAGTACAGCTTCCAGACCTTCATCGACCTGTTTACCGATGATGTGAACCGCCTCTATCCCTACAAGACATGGTTCTTCAACACCCTGTATGTTGCCGCCTGTAGTGCCCTCTTTGGCACGGTCCTTGTTCTGCTAACTGGCTATGTTATGTCCCGGTTCCGCTTTCAGGGCAGAAACACCATCAAAAAGACCACCTTGGTGCTGGGCATGTTCCCTGGATTTATGGGTATGACGGCAATCTACATCATCATGACCCAGCTGGGGCTTATCAATAAGCTTGAATCTCTGATCTTCTACTATTCCGCCACGGCGCCTCTAGGCTACATGGTGCAGAAGGGCTACTTTGATTCCATTCCCAACACCATCTTCGAAGCGGCGAGACTGGATGGTGCCACCAACTTGCAGGTATTTACCAAAGTGACACTGCCGTTGAGTAAATCTATGTTGGTTTACACGGTGCTGACGCAGTTTGCATGGCCATGGAGCGATGTGCTGCTGCCGAAACTGCTGCTGAAAGACAGGAATATGTGGACAGTGGCCGTGGGTCTGTTCAACCTGCCGGAGACACACTTCTCCCGTTTTGCTGCGGGCTCTGTATTTATCGCAATTCCCATCGTCATCCTTTACTTCTGTTTGGTCAAGCATATTGTCAACGGCCTGACTGCCGGATCTGTTAAAGGATAACGCTTGCGTTACGCTTTTTGTTTACAAGCAAAGATGAATATGAGTTGAAAATCCCATAGAACCCGATACTACCCTTTGCACTAGAACTTCTCTAAGTGTGCCAGCAGATCAACAATAAGTAATCACACTGGCGCTGTGGACATATCTTTATTACGCCGTCCACTTTACCGGTGAAAATAAAGATAGGAGGACCAACTTATGAGAACGAACAAACAAAAGCAGATTAGCTATTCTTTGTTGGGAGTGTTGCTGGCATTGCTGTTTGTATTCTCGTCGGTATCTGTGTTGCCAATTCAGGCGCAGGCGACTACGAGAACAACTGACGGTAGTGTAGGTAACTACTCCAGCATGTCCACGGATGTAATCTATCAGATTGTTACAGACCGTTTCGTAGATGGCGATTCCACCAATAATGCAACGGGGGATTTTCTGCAAATCAGCCCCTAATCAATACTGTATCTGCTCGTGCCGATGGCAGCACAAATTATCCGTATGTTGCACTTGATCGCACAAATTGGACTATTTTGGCAACACACACCTCCAGTGATCCATATAATCCTGTTGGGTATATGATTGATGGGGACAGCAGTACCAGATGGAGTACTGGAGCAGGTCAAGCATCTGGACAAAGTATTACAATAAACTTTGGTCAGAGCGAAAACTTTGACAAAATCGAAATGATCCATGACGGAAGTGATTATCCCGGCGGATATAAAGTCGAAATCTCTTCTGATGGAATCAATTACACGCAAGTCACTCTTAATAATGTAGACATTGGCTTTGGGGCTAAAATGGTTTTGATTCCATCCACTCCTCAAACCGCTCAGTATGTCAGAATATCTATCACAGACAGTTCGAGATCGAGTTACTGGTGGTCGATTACAGAACTCAATATTCTTTGGAAGAACGTTAACGGGTAACAGAAACCGGGGGCATCAGTGTTGATGCCCCCTTCACCTTTCTTCATTTACTATTTTATCGATTACCAAAGGTTCCATGTAAATAGTATACGCATATTTATCTGCTTGCCTGCAGATCCAACTGTTCACTTATACATAACAGCACCCTTTGATTTGCCTTGAACCGTCTATCTTTTATGCCAATTCCGTCGAACCATGACGACAAAAAGTCCATAAAAACAAATAAGGATGTGCAGAACTTTTTTCTGCACTTCTCTATTTCAGCCTGTCGAAAAATCCAGCTTTTGCTGGGCTTTTTTCATTGGTTAAAGAAAGCCACCAGCCCGTGAACTGCCCCAGTATGTATGCCCAGAATAAAATATCCGAGCGAAGTGAGGAACAACTAATAAAAAACATTCAGGCTCCTTTTTCCGTTTAAGGTTGCCAAATCCGTAGTTTTGGGATTACTTAATTCCCTCACATTGCCGTCCCTGTTGTTCACATGCCACAGGTGTACTACGGAATCCGTGGCGATTCTGTAAATAGGATGGCAAAAGTGCGCAAACGAAATGGCAGGTCTTTGCTGATGACCGTAGAATCGGGATGTGTTATAATTCTAGTGTGAATTTTTGGGTCTTCGGTTGAAGGCCCATTTTTCTTTATTACTGACAAAGGAGCGAAATCAAATGAAGTTCTGTCCCTACTGTGGAGCTGACCTGCTTAAAGAGGATGCTGCCTTCTGCGCAGAATGCGGGAAAAAACTTTCTGTGGCAGAGGAAGCACCCTCTCCGGCACACGAAGCCGACAGTCAGCACAATGCAAAACCCAGCAAGCAAAAGACGCCCAAGAAAGATTCCAGAAAGCGCAAAAAGTCCAAGCAGAAAAAGGTGCAGGAGCCTCCCCTCCCCGAAATTGAAGGGGAACCTGCAGAGGATGGATACGACGGCTATTACGACGATATCCTGCCTCCGGATCTGGATCGGGAAAAAGAAGGCCCCGATAAGGAGCTGATCAAAAAGATTGTTTCCCTGACAGTTGCCGTAATCTTTATTATCGGGCTGTGCGTTGTTATGATGTATGTACTTTAAGTGTTGCAGTTTGATGCTCTATACCGTGTAATTAAGTAAATCCATCAAGTGAGGTGCAAATTTATGAAGTACATTTCTATTGGCGCAGTCATGACCGAAGGAACCGAGCATATTCTGGACGTTTGCAGGGGCAGCCGGAGTTACCATCTGACCGGAGAACTTGCCTCCGTCTGGCTGAACGGCAGATTTGGCTTTGCTGCTGTAAAGAAGCCGACCGAGGAGCAGGCACTGCTACTGCTGCTGAGAATGGGTTTGGCTATTCAAACGGACGGCTCCGGCTTTGAGGAGTACCGCGCCCTGACCCAATGCACATTGGTTCCCGCCGACCGGAAACACCCCTACTGGGGGCTGACCGGGATGGAGCGTGCGGTGCTTCAGTGGCTGCGGGAGGCAGGTCTTGTTCTGAGTATGGCAGAATTGACCTATCTTATCGATCAGAAAGTACCCCTGCAAGCAGATCTGCTGGGCAATGCCAATACGCAGAATCTGGTGGAACAGATCTACACCAGAGATACCATTGACGATGGCATTCTGGAGGGTCAGATGGAGCGTTCCAATGCAAGAGAGCCGGTAACAAAAGCCGTACTTCGTCTGCTGCGCAAGAAGCGGCTGGTACTTCTGTAAGGAGGGGGATCCTCATGAAAGATACATTCCTGACGTTCCCGGAACCACTTCGGAAGCGGATCCTGCTCCAGTGCGCAGGAGCTGGCCTTGGTATTACCATGCTCCTGATTCTTCTCGTCTATGTCCGTGATTGGTATTTCCTGTTTCCCTGTGCGGCGCTTGTCATTGTTTCTCTCAGTGGTGCGGCTTCCCTCTATGATCGCTGCCGGCAGAAACGGTATGTCACCATTGAGGCTGCCTGCACAGAGATCAACCGGATGCCTTTCCGCAGGCGGATCAAATCCCTGTATCTGCGCAGCGAACAGTACACCATCAAACTGGTCGGTGTCCGAAAAATCCGTGGCCTTGCGGTTGGCGATACCATGACCCTGTACGTTTCGGACAATGCCGCCATATATGAAATGGACGGCAGCATGGTCCTTTGCAGCTATTTGGCCTTATCCAAAGTTCAGCAGCAAAAGGATTGACTAACGCTGGGAGCCATGGTATAATGCCATCAACATAGTATCAGAGTTTTGCGCAGGCAAAACGTAGTTTCCGAGTTCTCAATCAGTGTCATTTGCTTCTTCGGCAAATGGCACTTTTTATTTACCCTCGGTTTCTGCCTGCGCAAAGCGGGTTGAAATATATATTTTTGCTTTGCAGGAACACCCTGCAGGAAGGAGTCAACAATGTTAATGTTCTTTGCATCCGATGTGGTAGTCTCCAAAGGCTACCAAAACGCACCCGCCCTTAAGTTCTCTGAAAAGGGCGACTTCGTGCGTTTCCGTGTAGGCCAGAAGGTCTACGACCCCCGTGCCGAGGAGAACCACCGCTGGATCAACATTACCGTCAAGAGCTTCGATCCGGCCCTCATTGACCGCATCCGCAAAATGGGTCTGAAGGAAGGTTCCTTTATCAGCCTGAGCGGCCGGTATGACGAGGATGTCTGGGAGGACGAGGAGACCAAGGAGAAGCGCAGTATGCCCTGTGTGATTCTGGATAATCTGGAATACAGCGGCGGCGGTAGGCGCTCCGGCGACGGCCAGAAGGCAGCATCCAATTCCCAAAATGACAGTACTCCCGCACCCGCCCCTGCGGCAGATCCTCAGGAGGGCTTCCAGATGCCCGGCAATTTTACGGGATATGAAGGCTTTGGCGGCGGCAACAACTTCTTCAATCTGTAAGGAGTCGTATCACAATTGAACATGGCGCAAAAAACGCACATGCGTATCTTCCCGAGATCACACATGTGCGTTTTTTTGTCCCCAAAAGGAGTATCAGCATGAATGACAAAAACCGTCAGCGACACATTGCCTATGAGGTACTGGTAATTCTGGGACAGCTTGCTTTGCTGACCTACATTACCCGCCTGTGGCCCATTCTCCTTCTGATCATTCTTGGGATCTTCGTCGCCGCTCTGCGGCTGCTGTTTCTTTCGTCCCAGAAGGTAGAACCCGTCAGGCCACTGCTCACGCTTCCGCCTCCCCATCAGCCTCCAACCGAAAAGGATCTGCAATCCGCTGCATACACCATTGTCCAATGCAGGATCACGCAGATCCTCAGTGCCAAATTCCCGGAAGCCAGATGGGTCTGGGAGAATCCACGCGCCATGGAAGATATTCTGGCAGGCAATCCTACCTATGTGCTTTTGAACAGGGCAGGCGGCTATCGCCGGGGGCGTGTCGTTATGCAGCAGTTTCAGGTGGTCGACATCGTATTTGACGAGAAACAGCCGACCCCTACGCCCTCCACACCGGTTCCTGCCCCTGATCCGGATCCAGCAAGAAATCCAGCACCGCCCGCACTCGTACCCGAGGATGACGAGGAGCCAATGCCTGAAAACTTTGGCCCGCTTGCATTTAACTGGGTCGAATCCCATGTCATTGATCTGAATGAACAGTGCAATGAGGCGGTCGCTGAAGGTCTTAGCGAATACCTCATCCCGGCGCAGGAGCTCCCCGTAACAGAAAGCTGGGACGCAATCTGTGAAGCGTTGATTCACAGTGATTTTCGCGGCGCACATTGTTGTGACGAGGGCATCATCATCGAAATTGAGCAATAACATTGCAGAAAGGAAATCACCAAATGAGCGTTTCTATGAACAATCTCTTTAACTTCTCCAGAGCTTTACCGGAGCCTTTCGACAAGTTGGTAAGCAAAAAGGTGAAAGTCACCTCCAAGTATGGAAGCGCAACGGAAGCTACGCTTTCCTGCACCATGGTCAAGGCTGTCCACGCAGTTTGTAACTGTATGGTGGGTACCGGAGAAGGCGCTGTCGGCACCATCGACCACCGCACTGTGGCTGAGTATAAATCCTCCGCCGGTCCGGATATGTATCATCTGGTTGTGTTTGACAGCGGGTCCGGCAATATCATGGCCAGTATCTATGATAACAACACGGAGACCATCGAAAACTACAAGCTCCACCAGAGCTCACAGGACGGCGCCGCCGTCATGATGGCTATGATGCCCCTGCTTCTGAAGGACGACGAGTTCGATGAAAACTTCCAGACCTATTTCGACCAGCGCAGCGCCGGTTATCCCGATATGAAAAAGGCCACAGACGCCATGGCGATCCTGTGTGACAATGCTTACCGCCGTATTAAGGACGACACCTGTCCGGCACATATCAAGGTCACATTGGACAAATCCGGAAATGTGCTTCGCGTATCTCAGGGGCATTTACTATCAGGCGTCTATACCCCCACTTCCGTTCTGGCAGGTGAATTTACCATCCTTGCCAAAACGGGAAAGGCCACTGTTTCTGCAGCAAAGGCTGCCATCGACCACCGGGATTTTGTCGGTAAATATCAGTTGACGGGAGGCCGAAAGCTCTCCATTCTGGAGGAATCCCTTGTGCCCAAGCTGGAGGATTGGTACATCATCCCGGATCAGGTGGCCAATATCTGCAAGCACGCCCAGATTACCACCGGCAAGCCCATGCAGATGCGTAATTTTCTGCTGCGCGGCCCTGCCGGTACCGGTAAAACGCAGAGCGCTATGGCAATCGCGGCCGGATTGCATCTGCCCTACATGAAGTATACCTGCTCCGCTTCCACCGAAGTGTTCGATTTCGTTGGCATGGTGTTCCCCAATACGGACAGTGTGTCCACGGGCGACGCAGAGCTGGATAAGCAGCTGGAAATGCTTCAGACAATGGGCGGCATCAACTTCGCCAATGTATCCAAACTTATGAATCTGCCCGATCTGGACGACATGGACTTTGACCCTGCCGGTACTTTCCAGAGCCTGACCGGCGTAAAAAACGAAGATGCCACTTCCCGGGACTGCATGGCTGTTGTCATGGATATGGTCACAGAGAAGATCAAGGCACTGACAAAGCCTGCTGAGAAGAAGTCTACCTCCGGTCAAACCTACACCTATGTGGAAACTGACTTCATTAAAGCGCTGAAAAATGGCTATGTGGTCGAGATTCAGGAGCCTACCGTCATTACCCAGCCGGGTGTGCTGGTTGGCCTGAACTCTCTTCTGGAGCAGACCGGTTCTATCACTTTGCCCACCGGCGAAGTCATCCAGCGGCATCCCGACACGGTGGTCGTAGTTACAACGAATATCACCTACGAGGGCTGCCGCGGGCTGAACCAGTCTGTCGTTGACCGAATGAGTCTGGTGGAAGACATTGAGCTTCCCGACCCTGATGTCATGGCCCAGCGTGCCATGGCAGTCACCGGCGCCGCCGATGAATATCAGGTTTCCCAGATGGTTCAGGTCGTCAATGACATGTCCGAGTATATGCGTAAGAACGGCATCACCGACGGCTCCTGCGGTATGAGAAGCCTTATCGACTGGATCAACAGCACCGAGATCACCGGCGACCCATATCGCTCTGCGCTCTGTACAATTATCAGCAAGGCTACCTCTGACCCGGAGGATCGGGAGACTTTGAAGACAGCGATTCTGGAACCGATCTTTGCCCCCAAGCGTCGAAGGACAGCTTGAGGAAGGAGGCTTTTCAATGGCAAGAGTAAGTCACAAACGTGTCAAGCAGCTTCTGAATGAGCATCGGAGCAAAATCACAGATAAGCAGTTCTTTACCTCCCGAATCCTTGCCGGTCACTACGAGGATGTAGCGGCAGCACAGACACGACGGTATCGATATGACCGGCGTGTCCATGTCAATATCTACTGGAATCCCGACGATCCAAACGCTGCCTGTACCAATAACGCATCTATCCTGATCAATGCCGGACACCCGTGTGTCACCAAGATCAAGGGACGAATGGATCGCTATGAGATGGTGTCAGGGCTGTTCGCGCACGAGTTAGGTCATGTACTGTATACCGATTTTCTGGCAAAGCAAACCTACATGAATTACTTGTCTAAATTCAAGTGGTATCCGGCACCCCCAGATTTGAAAACCTCCCGGGATGCCGCCAACGAACGCGACTTCTGGGAATATGTGAAACTGGATCCTAGGAATCTGGAATTTGCGATGCAGATTGCATGCTACATTGCCAATGTGTTGGAGGACGGATACATCGAAGGCCGGATTCTCGCCGATTTTCCCGGCGTACTCGGCTATAACCTGTCTGTCATGCGCGATCACCAGTATCAGGACATGCGCACTGTAACGCAGATGATGGAAATGGAGGATGCCGGCTCCGGTCACATCTTCCATACCATTCTGCAAATCATGCTCTCCTATGCCCTGTACGGCGAGATCAAATATGGTGAGACGCCCCTGAGCGACGAGCGTATCCAAACGATCTTCCGGCTGATACCGCAGTTGGACACAGCCGTGACCACCGCTTCCGCAAAGGAGCGCTGGAAAATCGTCAGCCTTATCCTGATCCGCTGCTGGCATCACATTGAAGACTATATCGAGCTTTGCAAAAAGCATCAGGACGAGGCAGCCACCTCCGGAACCGGAAGCTCGGCGGGCGAAGTTCTTTCCGGGCTGCTTCAGGTTATTGCCGGATCCAGTGCAGAAGGCACCGGATCTGAAAAGCCTGTTTCCGGTTCTGAGGTGAGGAAAGGCGTCGCAGCGAATGCTGTAGCCCGTACCCGCACGCAGGCTCTGGCCCGCAAAAATGGGTCTGGGGATGACGATGAAAAACAGGATGCGTCTGAGGCTCCAGGAGAAAAGGAAAATGAGTCCGGTGACGACAGTTCGGAGGAGAATAAATCTGAAGAGAACCCGGCTTCCAATCAAACCGACTCTGACGATTCCTCCGGATCTGATGACGTCAGCGCCCCACTGGGCGACTCCGGTGGAGATTCCCAAAAACAGGAGACTACTGCAGAGGAAGGTGGCCGGATTCCATTCCACCAGACGGATTCTGCGTCTGCTCCTGTTGGTGGCTCCACCGAGTATGATTCCGACTACAAGCGGGAAATGAATGAGAACGCTGCCACGGACATCGAACGGATGCTGGGGCAGATGGCAGAAAAGGCAGCCTGTAAGCAGCTCGAAACCGAGCGTCTGAAGGAGCTGAACGAAGCTGCCCAGAGCATTTCTTACGGCGACATCCACAGTGGTGTGAACATTCAGGTCCATCGAATCGCACAGGTCGACGACGAGCTGGAGGATCAGTTCTACCAGATCTGCGGGCCGCTGCTGGACATCTCCAAGAAACTCCAGCGCAGTCTGATTCAAAAATTAAATGACCAACAGCGCGGCGGGAAGCAAACCGGTCTGGTGATGGGGCGCCGTCTGGATGCACACGCTTTGTGCAGAAATGACGGAAAGGTTTTCTATACGAACAATCTTCCAAACGAGATCCCAAGACTTTCCGTCGGTCTGCTGCTGGATGAATCGGGTTCCATGTCCTGCGGTGATCGCAGCACCTATGCGCGGGCGGCAGCCATTATCCTCTATGATTTCTGCCAATCCCTGAACATCCCCATCATGATCTACGGGCATTCCACCGGTTGGGGTGCCGATGTTGATCTGTACTCCTATGCGGAGTTCGACAGCATCGACCGGGATGATAAGTTCCGGCTCATGGACATCTCTGCCAGAAACAGCAATCGAGACGGCGCCGCTCTGCGGTTTGTCGCCGAGCAGCTATCCAAGCGTCCTGAAGAAATTCGGGTCCTCATGCTGCTATCGGATGGACAGCCCGCAGCCAGAGGCTACAGCGGTACCGCAGCTGAAGAAGATCTGCGCGGCATCAAGCAGGAATACAAGCGCAAGGGCATTCTGTTCATTGCCGCTGCAATCGGCGAGGACAAGTCCAACATTGAGCGCATCTATGGCGATTCCTTCCTTGACATCACCGATCTGAACCAGCTCCCGGTGAAGCTGACCGCAGTCATCAAACGCTTTCTAAGGTGATTTCATGTGTTATAAGACGCAGAAATCATAGCAAACCACTTTACTCTCAGGTGGGCAGCCGGCACATGCCACACTGCCCACCTGTCGATATGACAGAAAGGAACTATTTTTTATGTTTATGAACCGAGTCGGCGCACAATTTCAATGCGAAGGCGTAACCTACACCATTGGCGGCAAGGTCTGCGCAAACGATGCCAGCGATTATGAGGGACTGTATGGTACCATCACAGAGATCCGGGACGGCGATGACCGGGAAACGGAAAACGATACCCCGGACATCTACTGTTCATTTATGCCCCCTGTACTGGCTGATGACATCAAGGCCCTAGAAGGCCGGTTCTCGCAGCTATATCGCAGAGAGATGCATCTGGAGGACATTGGACTGGATATTGTCATCATGGCTCCCGATATGCTCAAGGTGCTGGAACCGATACCCCCATGGCAAAAACTGACAATCTACACTGTCCGGGAGGAATGGGCATTCGGTGGGGACTATGGTGAGGATTTCTCTCTCACCACAGCCCCCGGCATGGCGAAATACATTCTTACTGAACTGGTTACGGAACAACTGGAAAGTGGATATGCTTCCGAATGGGCTGATCGCCCTGATTGGGGCGTAGAATGTACACCCCGAAGCTATGAATGCGGGCTTCACGATTCGTACTGCGAGAATCACTATAAAGTCTGCATTGAGGAGCAGGAACTTCCCATTGACGATGATGCGGTACGCAGTCTCCTTGATAACCGGCTCCGGAGGTATTTTGCTGAGCAGATTGAAGGCTGGGACGGACTTGAAGGTCTTACCGAGCAGCAGATCGCCGACACGATCGCTGCGCCCAATGTCCCTCGGCACATCCGCAGGCAGCTGGAGCAAGACGGTTTTCTGATGGATTCCTTCTGGAAATCGGTATCGAAGGCCTCGTTCGACCTCGTAAGGCAGTATAAGGAGAAACTGGTATGAGCTATCAACTATCCACTGAGAATGGAGCAGCAGCTATGGACGTCACTAAATTGCAGGCAGCCATACAAAAGCAGGATGAATACCTGTCCAGCCGGGGGCATCTCAGCGATGTCCCGGCCGGAGACGAAAACTTCAATGACCTCACCCGTGAGATCATCCGTGCCTTCAAAGAATGTCATGGTTCCGCGTTCCTCGGAAAACTGGTATTCTCCTGGGAAGATCAGAAAAAGCTGGAGCGCGGTGAGATCGGCATTTATACCGAGTACACGGGTCAGTCGCTTCCAGCCTATGGCTGCAATTTTGTGACCGCTCAGCCGGATACGCAGTTGGAAGCTATGGTGATTGGGTGGACCATTGATGAATGGCCGCCCAAATTTACGCTCTTTACCAAGATCCTGCAGCGTATTCAAGATCTGAACGGATACACGCTGAATTGGAGATAGCATATTTGCCCCATCTGTTACTGCCAGTAAAGTTGTAAAAACGCTTACAGATGACGTGAATTTACAATGTTTTCACTGGACGAAAGGAACAGAATGTGGTATACTATTGTTGCCAACAAGAGGAGGAAACATCATGGAAACAGAAAAACCGGATGGATTCCCTGGTCTTCCGGAGGAATTTGTCCGACAGAATGCCAAGTACATGCGTCTGTTACAGGGCTTTCGCCTGTTGGACGATGACTTTATGAGCAAAGTCTTCGAGGATAAGGAATGTGCGCAGTTACTGCTGCATATCATTCTGGAACGCAGCGATCTCGTTGTACAAGAGGTTCATGGTCAATACAGCATCAAGAATCTTCAGGGGCGCTCCGTCCGTCTGGATATTCTGGCGGTTGACCAGGAGGGGAAACACTACAATATTGAGATCCAGCGGCAGGACGAGGGCGCGGACGCACGCCGTGCCAGATACAACAGCAGCCTCTTAGACGCAAACCTGACACACCCCGGTGACCGCTACGAAGAGCTGCGAGAAACCTACGTTATCTTCATTACAGAACGGGATGTTCTGAAGGCAGGACTTCCCATCTACCACATTGACCGGATGATTCAGGAAACCGGCAAACCATTCGGCGACGGCTCCCACATCATATACGTCAATGCGCAGTGCAAAAACGATACGCCTCTGGGCAAGCTGATGCATGATTTCTCCTGTACACAGGCAGATGACATGCACTATCCAGTTCTTGCCGAGCGCGTAAGGTATTTCAAGGAAAATGTAAAGGGGGCAACCACCATGTGCAGAGAAGTTGAAAAATTAGTAATGGCTGAACGGGATGAAGGCCGCGCAGAAGGCCGTGCGGAAGGAAACATCGAATCGAGCGCAAGAGCAGTTCGTAATGTTATGGCCAAGATGTCCCTCTCTGTGGAGGAGGCAATGCAGTTCTTGGAATTACCCGATTCGGAAAAAGATGCCGTCCGGAAACTTATTGAGCAGTAATTTCATTTACTGCTGGTCGTGCAGGCTCGCATTGTAGGTGCGGACTAGCCAATACCGCCCACAAGGAGTTACCACCATGTGTAGAGAAGTTGAAAAAATTGCGATGGCTGAACGGAACGAAGGTCGTTTAGAAGAAAAATCAATTCTGTCCGCGCAATCATGGAGAGCTTGTCTATCTCTGTCGATGAAGCAATGAAACTCCTGAAAACGCCGGAATCCGATAAGGACATTATTCGGAAACTCATTGCACAGTGATTCCGTTTGTCGTCGGTCATGCAGGCTCGCATCAGGAACGCAAACCAGATGACGTCTCACGTAATGATGGATTGCGTTTATCCACGCGAATGTTGACCAATTCAATCTGATAAGTCCACTACATCTCGGGATGCTGCCTCTGGCGGCATCCCTTTTCCTTTTACACCTGCTGACCAAAATAAACTGCTTTTTCCTTTCGCAAAGGATATCATGACGATACAGTAGTCAGGAGAGGCCCTGCATCTGCGGTGCCTGCCGCCGGAAATAAAACTTCCGGAATCCGGTAATTGACTAATGCCGGCAGCTATGATATAATGCCATCAACATAGTATCAGAGTTTTGCAGCGGCAAAACACAGTTTCCGGGTTCTTCTCAAGTGTCATTTGCATTTTTGTGCAAATGGCACTTTTTCTATTTTCTGACAACTCTATACCGTAAACACTTGCCAGTAGTCTCCTTTCTTCCGGGGATTACTGGCTTTTGTTATATCCGGCGGTTTCCGCCAAACAACCGAAAGGAGCAAGCAGCATGTTATCCTGTCACGACAACTTTGAAGCAAACTTTGACAACTATCCGTCCATGCTCAGTTATCACCAAGCACTGAGTATGGCATCCAGTTGGCGCCGATGTAAGGTCAAAGACCTTCACGTGGAGCCACTGGATCCGACCTCTCCCCTGTATGGTCATCCCGCAGCATTTGCCGCAGGTACCAGCGAGGACGCAATTAAGGACACCGCCGCCAATCTCGGCCTTGCGCTGAATGTGGATGGAAACATCTATCCCGTCCGCGGCACGGCCTACAAAACGCTGACCGAACGCGCAAAGATCAATGGCACAGCACTCCCCAAACTCAGTCGCAAAGACCTTGCCAATGTACTCAACGCCTGCCTGTCCGTACACAATTCAGATGCGCTTCTGCTGATCCGGAACGAAAAGGTTTCCGCAGTTCACTCCGGTGACGAAACGGACTATTCCGTGCTTCCCATGGACGAACTTCTGGTTACGCTGGAGAAGAAGCTGGGGGAACGGTTCCCCGGCTTCGTGTTTGAAAGCGGGTATACCGACCATGCCTATACCTGCGGCAGCTGGATTCTCCCCAACCAAAAGGAAGGCATTCTGGGCGCCTATGCCAAGGCTCTTGCCGCACACGGTCAGGCAGCGATGGCAAACAGGCTGGTTCCCGGTATCCGGTTCATGACATCCGACACCGGCGTTGCCTCCGCAAAAGTATCTGCTTTGCTGATAGGCGCACAGCAGCCGATCCATATCGGCGACTGCATTGGTGTGGATCACCGGAATCAGCGCAAGATCGCGGATTTCGATGCTGAGATGGACAAGCTGTTTGCTAAGTTCTGCGATTCCGTTGCCAAGCTGCAGAGCCTGCTGGAAATTCCGCTGGAGTACCCTGTCAATGCCATGACCCGGGTCTGCAAAAAGCTCTCCCTTCCGAAAAAGGAAGCGCTGGAAGCGATCGCCATGTATGAAATGGCTTACGGCGGAGGACCCGCGACTGCCCATGATGTCTTCATGGCCATGCAGGAAATTCCCTACATGATGAAGACATGCCACACCCGGGAAGCAAAGCTGCTCAAGGCCGAAGAAAACATGGCACGCGCTCTGAGTATCCGGTGGAGCGACTATGATGTGGCAAAGGAGCTGAAGTGGTAATGGCTGCTCCGATATTACTTTGCGACACCACCGGAATGAGCAATGACCGCTGGCTGGAATGCCGTATGCATGGCCCCAAGGGCGATATCCCCTACACCATCGGCGGAAGCGATGTGGCAGCCATATTCGGCGTGTCGCCGTGGACGACCCCGCTGGAGCTGTGGATGATCAAAAAGGGGCGCATGAAGCCCAAGCCGAAAGACAATGCAGACCAACTGGAGATGGGGCATCTGCTCGAACCGATAGCGGCATACTGGTATGCAAAGAAAAGCGGCAACTACGTCTACGACGACAAGGGGCTGTATCAGCACGCAGACCACCCCTATGCTCTGGCCAATTTTGATCGGCGGTATGAGCGGGCCAGCGATGGTCAGCCCGGCATTCTGGAATGCAAAAGCTGCACCTATCACAAAGCGGAAGACTGGGTGGACGATGCGATCCCCCTGTACTACGAATTCCAGCTCCGTTTCTACCTTGCTGTGGCAGACGTCCAGCACGGGGCGTTCTCATGCTTTTGGGGGAATAATCCTGCCAATGATCTGGCAATGCCTGAAATCAAGCGCGACCTTGTCAAAGAGGATATGATTTTCGAGCGGCTGGATGAATGGATCTGGAGCCTTGAACACGATGTCCCGCCTACCATGAGCGGTGTCAAACCCACACTGGCAATGGAATCTCTCGCAAGGATCTATGGTGCCAGCAAACCCGGTCTTCCTACCATTGAATTGCCATACAAGTTTGAGCGGCAGCTTCGCCAGATTGCCAATCTGCAGGCCAAAGTCAAGGAATGCGAAGACGAAAAGAAACTCTACGAAAAGGAGATTGAAGCACATTCCGTGCGAATTGCCGAAGTCATGAAAGAGCATGAGCATGGTATTCTGACAACTACCAGGGATAAGCTCCTCATTGACTTCGTAACGAGGACCACCAAGCGGCCCAGCTCCGATGCTTTGAAAAAGAAGTATCCCGGCGTTTATGCCGACGTGCTGAACGTATCTACCAGCCGTAAGGTGAAAGTTTCGGTACAGCCGATTTAATCAGGGAGGAGCAATATGCGAAAATTCTCTCGACCGATTGACCTTCGATCCCGCCGCGAAATGACAGATTACCTGCGTAACCATTTCCGATATTCCACGATGAACTCATGGAATCATGCAACATCGTATGCCTGCAATCTCAAGATTTACGGACTTGGTCTGGATCCCGAGATTGAATCCAAGCTTTACGATATGCTCGATACCCGGGAGTTTTTGCTTATGCGGCAGGAAGCGCTGTATCTGTTTAATGCAGTCCACAACTTCCGCTGGCAGGCAGGGTTCAACGGCAGAAGCGGCGGCTATCTGATCCTCTACCAAGGGGATCTGAAGCCCTCCGGATATCTGTCTTACTGCACCTGCTGCGGCCAGCGGAACTGCCGCAGTGTTGCCGACACAGGCAATGTTTGTGGTGTCTGCGGGAAAGCAGCCCGTGTAGATTTCCGTGTTCCACCGAAACAGCCCGTCACATTCCCCGGTCGGGGTACGGACATGGATGACGACTACGAAGAATGGTCGCTGTCTGAACTCCGGGACCGTGTAAAGCTTGTACAGGAGCTGGACAGTCTGGCTGACGATCTTGTCAGTCAGGCCGTTCATATGGCAAAAGCGTTTGATGTTGTGGAGGAGGCGTACTATGTACCCCAGACCCGGCATGTGCTTGTCGCCAAGTGAGAACGCTCTTGAGAAAGGAGAAAACAAGTGTTATGTCAATTTGATAAGCTCCTCTACCCCCGGATAGCCGATGCTTCCACCGTTGACTATATGATTGCCGTTTACCGTCCGCTGGAAATCCTGCACGATGGCAGCGGCCATGCAATGAGCCAGTTCAAAGCTGTCGGCTATTGCCTCCCCATCACGGAAAAAGCTCGATTCCGTCTGAATGGCCACTGGGTCAGGCATCCGAAGCACGGACTCCAGTTTGAGGTGGAGAGCTACGAGGAGGTAATTTCGCATACCAAGGAAGGCATCATCGGCTACCTTGCCTCTGGTCAGATCAAAGGTGTTGGCCGAAAAATCGCAGAGAAAATCTACGATTCCTTCGGGCAAGACACGCTGGAGATTCTGGATCAGGAGCCGGAAAAACTCATGACCATTCGAGGTATCAGCGAAAAGCGCCTCAGAATGATCTGTGATTCCTATCTGGCCACCCGCGGCGCCCGGGACGTAATTGCCTTTCTGACGCCCCACGGCGTTACCGCCAACCGAGCCATTAAGATCTACCGCGAGTATGGAAAGGATACTCTGGATATCATCCGGAAGCATCCGTACCGGCTGGTGGAAATGGCAGGTATCGCATTCAAAACAGCGGACAAGCTGGCAATCAGTTTGGGGCTTCCCACCGTTTCCCCGGAACGTGTCGACGAAGCGCTGATGTACGCCATCGCCGAAGGCGAGACGGAGGGACATATGTGTCTGGAAAAACACGATTTCCTCCGCAGGGCGCTGCGCCTTCTGGAAACACCGGAGATCACTGAGGAGATGGCGGCCGCAAGAGCCTTCCAACTGGTACAAGCGGATCGGCTTGTCTGCTATGACCACTACATCTACCGCACTGCGACTGCCACCGTGGAAAACAATATTGCCTTTCATATCGCACAGCAGATGAAAACGGCCGCAGAGCCTTACGAGAATCTGGATCACGCCATTCTGTGCGAGGAACGGAAGCTCAGGATCACATTGGCGCCGGAACAGCGGGAAGCGGTAAAAATGGCGCTATCCACCAAGTTCTGCGTCATAACCGGCGGCCCGGGGACAGGCAAAACCGCAGTTCAGCGGGCGATCCTTGATCTGTATCAGGAAAAGTATCCGGAAGCGCAGATCATATGCTGCGCCCCCACCGGGCAGGCAGCGCAAAGGATGAAGGAATCCTCCGGGCTGTCGGCATCGACGATTCACAAGGCTCTGTGCATCAAGGCCAATCCTGACGGCACCCTGACCGAAGGCATCATGCTGAATGCGGATCTGATCCTTGTAGATGAAGTCTCCATGATGGATGCCTTTCTCGCAGAGCGGCTGTTTACTGCCATCCCGCCTCATGCCAGACTGATTCTGGTGGGTGACGCGGACCAGCTTCCCTCTGTCGGCCCCGGCGCTGTCTTAAAGGACATCATCAACAGCGGCGTCGTACCCGTGGTTCGTCTGGATCATGTGTTCCGCCAGAGCGCCGGAAGCCGGATCGCTACCAATGCCCGGCTGATCAAGCACGGTAATCTGAGTATGGAGTACGGCCCGGATTTCATGTTCTTTGATTCCAAGGATTTAGCTGTATCCGCCGATATCATTGAAAACCTGTATATGCAGGAAGTTCAGAAATTTGGTGTGGACGGCACGGCATTCCTGACCCCCTTCCGGCGTAGGACCGAAACATCCGTGGATGCCATGAACGCACGGCTGCAGGCACTGGTAAACCCACCGGCTCCGGGAAAAGCTGAAGCCGTTTCCGGGCAGCTGCGATTCCGGCTTGGCGATAAGGTCATGCAGATCAAGAACTACGAGCAGGTCAACAACGGCGATGTGGGCTACATCACCAACATTACCGGCCCCGAAAACGAGGCTACCGTGGAGATTGACTTTGGAGATGGCAGAATCATGAAGTATGAAAGTGATCAGCTTAGAATGCTGGATCTCGGATACGCCTCTACCGTCCATAAGTCTCAGGGCGCCCAGTACAAATCTGTCATTCTGAACCTACAATGCGCCCACGCGATCATGCTGATGCGTGCCATCGTCTACACAGCAATTACCCGCGCAAGGCTTCGGCTCACCATCGTTGGTGAACGAAAAGCGTTGTGCCGGGCAATCCGCAATACCAAAGCCGACCAGCGGGGTACCCGTCTGGCGCAAAGAATTCAAGACTTCATTGAGTAGAAAGGAAATGACCATTATGGCAACTACGTTGGATATGTACTACCAAAACAAGCAGCAGCTCAACGCAATAATTGCGGAGCATAAGCTGACCATGGATCAGCTATTGGGGTATCAGGAACTGCTTTACCGGATATCCATTCTGGAAAGCTGCATGAATTTTGTCAAGACCGCTCCTGTTACCGCTGATGTGAGCGCAATGAGCTATCACTACAAGATCGTTGACGCGCTCTTTACCTGTCTGCTTCAGGAGCGGCAGTTTGGCATTCCCGCGGACGAAAAGCTGAAGAAACAGCGTGCGACTGCTTTAGGTAATCTCCAGACAGTGATCACCAGCTTCCGCAAGCAGTTCCAGAGCTTTGCGCCAACCACACCGGAGGCTTACCGGGATGCTATCAGCAAGATGGTCAACACGGTATTGCCCGCATGGCTCCAGTACCGCTTCACCTATATTCCGTTCTGATCAGGAGGTAATCACATGAATCAGAATATCAATTTCAACTCTCAGTTTCCTGTTTTGAACACCATCAATCAGGTGGATGGCTTTGATCCTTCCAAACTGACGGTAGACTATGTAGACCTCACGACGCAGGAAAAGCGGAAGCGGCTGCCCGTCATGGCGCAGCTTGCGTGGTTCCGTCTGCGCCACCCCGAAGGGAAAATCGCATTGCATGTTGAGCCAGTGAAGGATTACTTCGTTGCAACTGCGAGAGTATATGTCAGCTACAAGGATCCAGCAGATTGCTACCTGTCTGAAGCCACCGCTTCCCGCAAATATGATCCGCTGAAGCCTACCGTTTCTCCCCGGGAATGGGCGCAGACTGCGGCAATCGGTATTGCCCTTCGCAACGCCGGTTTCGGTTTACAGTTCAGTGCTGCCGGAGATGGTTTCGACGGCAATGTCCCTGACGAGCTTGGTGCAGAAAATGGCATAACACCTCCTGCGCCAATGCCCACAGGCACGCCGCCCGCTCCCCAGCCTGAAACAGAATCACCCGCAGTAGTTACTGCACCTCCTGTTTCAGATCCAGAGCTTGTCATTGTGGAACTGACACCGGAGCAGGAATTTGAACAGGCATGTGCCGTTGTGAGTCCCATCAAGAAGCACGGTGGCAAAACGCTGGGCGAAGTTCTCAGCACGGAACCCCGGGCCATTAACTGGCTGGCCTCAAAATTCAGCGGCGATGAAACCATTCGTGCCGCTGCAGAGTATATTTGCAATTATGCAATGGAACAAACACCCGCATAAACCGCTTGCGAGAAAGGGGGATGTACCACACATCCCCCCGGAAAGGAGGCTGCATGGTTGAAATCCATATTTACGATATTATCCCTCTGATCGGCATTCCGGAACCGCCGAGCGGCAGACACAGCTACAATATAAGCTGCCCCTGCTGTGACACAAATCCACGTGGAAAGCACCTGAACATCAATCTTACGAAAGATGTATTCTGCTGTCCCCGGTGCCATTTCTCAGGCGGTGTCTTTGATCTGTATGCGTACTATGCTCAGGTTGACCGCAAAAACGTGCGGGAAATTCTGATAAAGGAGCTTGGTCTGAAGGATAGCGACTCATTTCACCATGAAGACAGCAAACGCAAGCGGGAGCGGAGGACAGTCACACGCCCCATTCTGCAGGATATTGAATTGCCCCTCACGGACATTGATGCCCGGCATGAAACCTACACGGCGCTGCTCTCCAAGCTGTCACTGGCGTCTGACCATCTGGAAAACCTCCTATCAAGAGGCATGACCGAGGAAATGATCTGTCGGAATGGCTATAAGACCATGCCCGTTGCAGGCTTCTCCGCCATTGCAAAGCAGCTCCATGAGGAAGGCCATTATCTGGCCGGTGTCCCCGGCTTTTATCATGATATGGCTGGAAACTGGACCATCAGCAAGGAAAGGCGAGGTATCCTCGTACCGGCAAGAACCCCCGAAGGAAAAATTCAGGGCCTGCAGATCCGATTGGATTCCATTAAAAAAGGAAAGTTTCGGTGGATCACCAGCATCGGCAAGCAGGATGGCTGTAAAGCGGAATGCTGGACCCATATCGCTGGCGAGCCTACCCCGACAGTCCTTCTGACCGAGGGACCTATGAAGGCGGATGTCATCCATCACATTACCGGTCTGACGGTAATTGCGGTACCCGGCGTCAATTCCCTGAATCATCTGAAGGAAACACTGGAGTACGTGCAGTCCAAGGGAACCACCAAGATCATGACGGCATTCGACATGGACTATCTGAAGAATCCCCATGTGAAGGATGGCTATTTCAATCTGGCCACTATGCTGGCTCAGGTTGGGATTGAGTACGGGACCTACCTTTGGGATCCCCAATACAAAGGCCTTGACGATTATGTATGGCACTGTCGTCAGGAAGGTCTGGTCTGACATCTCGCAAAGGGCTCTATTTTTACGCACTATGCGGAAAACAGATGGTTTTCCAATCGACCTGTTTGTATTTTTTTATGGTGCAGTTTCAAGAAATTGAATGCCATACTAACGAGATACCATTCTACCGTAACATTGGCATTTCCTCCGGTCAGGAATCAGCGGAAGTTCACATCCTGGTTAATCGTGGCGAATGCGCCTTACACCGCTGGATGAAGTATTTGGAAACATCTAGCCTGCTTGACACTGTCTTCCACTGGCTTTTTGTCAGTCTTCTTTTGATGATTGTACTGTTCTTTGACCGGGCAGTCTTTACAGTCCGCACATTCGTAGACAATTTGTATAATCTACTTGCGTCTTGTTGCACATCTTAATAATGCGCAAGAGCCCGGTTCAGCAAGAACCGGGCTTTGTACTTTTTCGCGGAGCCCGCCTTTTAGTGAGACAACCCCTACTGCTTATGTATGATAGTGTATCTTTGACTTCTCGATAACGAAATCAGGCATTTGATTGTTTTCTGCAAACCCCAATGCCCGTTTCCACATAAGGGTCAGTGATTTCTTGAATAATGATAACAAAATTCTCTCCCCCTTTTTTATCTTTACAATGTTAGCAGAAACATCGACTTCTGATGAACTGCCACATATAGAATATCATATTAAAGGCGCATGGTCAACTGACTTGCTATTTCTTGTCGTCGCTGCACAATATTTTGCTTTTAATAAAGAACAATGTGATATAGACCATCTTCGCAAGTAAGAGGCTGCTCTGTATGATTCTGGAGAATCACACAGAGCAGCTCGCTCTTTGGGGCGCAGAGCAAGGGAAAAGTGACCAATTATACCGAAAAAGCAGCACACGAAATTAGAGGGGCAGGTTTTTTCTCTCTAATTTTGAGATAGCTCTTTTTTGTGCGCATCTTCAAGAATTATAAGCACAAGTGTTGCAAATACGCATTTGCAGCGGTGTAATCAAGTATATAAAATATTTTTAAGGAGGAAATCATTATGTTAATCGCAGTCGACCACGGCAATCACGCCATCAAGACCGTCCACCACAATTTTGTATCCGGTCTGGCACGGCACTCCGTCCGCCCGCCTATGGCGGATGAAGTTCTGGAGTACAAGGGAGAATACTGGACCCTTTCCGGCCAGCGTCTTCCATATCGCCGGGATAAGACCCGGGATGAAAGTTTCTTCATTCTCACCCTGTTTGCTATCGCAAAAGAGCTTTCCTATGCCGGTCCTCTGCCCGCAGCGGAGAAAATTGAGCTGGCGGTAGGTCTGCCCCCGGAACACTACAGCATTCTGAAGGACAAGTTCAGAGCCTACTTCAAGCGCAGTGAGTCCGTCCAATTCTCTTACAATGACAAGCCTATGACCATTCTGATTCGGGATGTCTTTGTATATCCGCAGGCATTTGCTGCCATCGCACCTCAGAAAAGCCAGCTCAAGCATCATCTGCGCTTGTTTCTGATCGACATTGGCGGCTACACCACCGATGTTCTGCTCCTGCGCAGCGGTAAGCCCGACATGCAATTCTGCCGCAGTCTGGAAACCGGCGTCATTACCATGAACAATGACATCATCCGCAGGGTCGGCGCCCTGCATGATATGCAGATTGAGGATGAACATATCAGCGCCGTGCTGTGCGGCAAGGAAACCATTCTCCCCGCGGATGTAAAGGATACCATCCGCAAGTCCGCGGAACAGCACGCGAAGGATATTCTGGATCAGCTGCGTGAACTGAAGGTAGATCTGCGTTCTAACCCGGCAGTCTTCATTGGTGGTGGCTCTGTCCTGTTCCGGGATTATCTGGAGCGTTCCCCTCTGGTAGCCTCAGCCAGTTTCGTAGAAAATGTGAACGCCAATGCTATCGGCTATCGGACAATGGCAGAAGGGCAGCTTTCTCTTCTGAGAACTTAGCCATAAACGGGGGTGAACCGCGTTGATTCAAGATGGAAAGTACCGTTACACCCTTCAATTTGGTATGAACACTGCCGAAGGACGACAGGCAGGCCAGTTCCTTGAGCAGCTGGGCAACAAGAAAAGCCCGATCATTGTAGCTGCTCTGAACAAATATCTGGAGGATAACCCGGGGCTGCTGGATGGTCGGGTACGCATTCAGGTTCATGTTTCCGATCTAAATACCCGGATGCTGGAAGAAAAAATCCGGCAGCTGATCGAAGAACGGCTCAGCTCCGGTGTTCCGCTTCCTGCACCACCAGCTGCCAATCCCCATGAGAATGTGGAACAGGTCAGCGCAGACATCTTGGAAATGCTGAACGATCTGGACAGCTTTGGATAATCAAAAAATCCCGGAGTTGGGTGATACCAATTCCGGGATTCTTCAATTTTAGGAAATTATCCGGATGTCATTGGAGAAGGATAATTCCTTACGTGATCAAAGACGTCTTGCTATGCTGCTCCGATATGCATTGGGTGTCATCCCATAATATTTCTTAAATACAGAATCAAAATGTTTTACAGAGAGATACCCGACCTCACTTGCAATGTCACCCACTTTAGCCGCAGTGTGCGTGCTGAGGAGAAGCGTGGCTCGTTCCATCCGAAGGCGGAGTAAATACTTGGAATATGGTTCTCCGCGTTCGGACTTGAAGACGCTGCTGAGATAAGCGGGGTTAACCTCCAAAGCGCTTGCGACTTCGTTCAAAGAAATAGGCTTGGAATAGTTCATTTGGATATAGTCCCTTGCCCGCTGTACCAGAACACTGGATTCGACATCTTCCAAAGGAAAAGCAGCATCCGGAGAAACATGGGCCTTCACTTGGGGAATTGCTTGCCGGGTCTCTCCGGCAGAACGTTTCTTTGCCAGTTTATCGAGAATGGCGTGCAGTTCTGCGTCCTGAAGCGGTTTAAGCAAATAGTCTGAAACACCACTGCGGACTGCTGCACGTGCGTAGTCGAATTCATCATAACCGGTCAAGAAAATAATATCCGTATCTGCGATGTTGTTATGTACGTATGTCGCAAGTTCCACTCCGGTCATGCGAGGCATCTTAATATCTGTGATAATCAGGTCGAAGTGCTGTTCATTCAGCAGTGCCATTGCTTCCACACCATCTTTCGCACATGCGGCGGTGATCCACTGGTCATGTATTGAAGATAGATTGAACAGCAGGTATTCCCGCATAAGGGGCTCATCTTCGACGATCAAAGCGGTTAACATGGTTTCACACTCCTTGGAATGCTTAAGGTAACAGTGGTTCCGCTTCCTTCTTCGGAAGAAAGGGTAATGCCATAGGGACTACCAAACTGAAAACGAATACGTTTCTGTATATTGATTAGTCCAATGCCACTTGTCTGAAATTCTGTATTCTTTTCCGACTCACAATTATCCAATCTGCTCTGCAACTGCTGCAAAGTGACCTTTGACATGCCTGCACCGTTGTCTTTCACCGAAATAATAAGCGCGTTACCGCGATATTGCAGATCTACAAGGATATGTGTCTCTCCTTCAGTTTTTTCACAGCCATGAATCAGCGCATTTTCAATAATCGGCTGGATGGTCAGTGCGGGAAGCGTGCAGGACAAATCAATATCAGACACATTGATTTCGTAAGTCAGATTGTCATGGCGTAATTTCTGTAATTGGAGATAACTTTCCGCGATTTTCAGTTCGGCTTCCAGTGTGATTTTACGACCGGAGCTAATTACACCCCGGAGCAGGGTGGCCAATTGCTCAATCCCACGCGTTGCTTCCTTGTATCTGCCGCATTTTATTAGCAGATTGATTGTGTTCAGGGTGTTGAATAAAAAATGAGGTTGTATTTGGCGATGTAAAGACTCAAACTGTGCCTCTTTCTGCAGATATTTCGCTTCATATACCTGTTTTGTCAACTGTTTCTCCTGATTCATCATCTCCTGAATCTGCTCCAGCATGTGATTGAAGGCTGAATTCAGAGAGGCAATTTCATCTGTACAGTCTGTGCTCGCACGCACAGTTAGATTACCGGCTTCTACTTCCTCCATCAGATTGACCGTTTGATAAAGTGGCCGTAGTTGTCTGCGGACAAAGAAGATAGAGATGGCAACACCCAAAGCTGCCATTCCAACAGCCATGAGCATATTAAAAATCAGTGTTGCATTGGCGCCTTTGACGACCTGATTCCTGGCGTTGATTGCGATGACGCGCCAGTTCGTGGAGGGAATGATCTCGACATTTACAATATACGTTGCTCCATCCAGTCTCCGTGTAGAGTAACCAGACGAAGCCGCCGCGTTGCGGATATCATCGTTTGTGATTGCTGCAGGCAACGCGGAGTTCTGGTACACGGGATTCCAGTTGGAATCCATGATAAAAAGGGCACCGCCCTCGCTTACATTGATGCGGTCACATACCGCCTTTATGCCGTTGTAGTTAGCATCGACTCGGATAACGCCGACAGTTTTCTGGTTGTTTTGAAGGCTGCAGAGGCGTTTTGCAATGGAGATAACGAGATTTACAGAGGAACCCGCTTCTTCAAAATGAGCTGGCAGAAAAATATAGTCATCGGTACTCTGCGCGGTTTGATACCATTCTTCGGCTTTATAATCCGCATTCAAACCGCTGTGGCTGCTTTTGGAACTGGAGTATATTGAATCGGAAAAAATATACACTCTTAAAATATCTTCTCTGGGAGTAATCATAACCTGGCGAAGATAATCTTCTATTGAACGCCGTTTATCCAGCGCTTCCTGACTGCTGGAAGATCTGGTATCGAGGTAATTCATGACACTGGAGTTGTAGTAGGGGCTGAGGCACAGTCGGGCCAATTCATCAATATATGTATCAACATTCAAGGCCACCTGTTCAACAACCTGCTGTATGTCTTTTGCCGATTGATCGGTATAGTCGGCAACGAAACGAAGGTGGCTGAAAAGTGAAACCAGTATAATGGAAGAAAAAATGAACATGGAAATGATGAGAAGCAGGCGGCGCTGGATGTTATTAGCGGCAAAAAAAGCTTTGAGTTTAGAAAGCATACACGCTGTCCTCCGAATCGCTTTTGTGCGTTTATTATAGAACACCGAAGTGAAAAATGCAAGGATATGTGCGTGTTGCCTATAAAATATGGACTGCAATCTAAAAAAAGAGGGATTTACCAAGTGAAAAACAGAAACTATAATGTAGTCAGGATGAATCCCACGAAGACATCCGGAAAATAGAATGGAGGAGACAAAATGAAACGTTTATTTGCTTTCGTACTGGCTATTTGCATGCTTACCACAGCGTTTGCTGGCTGCGGCCAGCAGGCCAACACCCCCACAGAACCCAAGGCTGATCAGGCAAGCACAAACGAGGTTGAAAAGAAAGATGAAAAACCTGCCAAGGATGTAGACTTGACATTCTTTACCGGCAAGGTAGAAACTGTTGACCTGCTGGATGAGATCATTGCTGACTTCAACGCACAGAGCGGTGGTATCACTGTGGAACAGGAATATCAGAACGATGCGAGCAATATCATCAAAATCAAGTTTGCATCCGGCGAAGCCCCTGATATTATGACCACTTATGAGCAGGAATATGTGGATCAGGGTAAGTATCTGGATCTGTCCGATATGGATGAGATCTGGAACAGACTGATTCCCTCCATGAAGGAAAGCTGCACGGATATCAGCAGCGGAAAGCAGTACCGTATCTGCACGAATATGACCATGGCAGGTTTCTTCTACAACAAGGAAATTTTCGCAGAACTTGGCATTGAACCCGCGACCACTTGGGAAGGTTTTGTTGCGAATCTGGAAAAGATTAAAACCGAGATGCCCGATGTTGATCCCTGGTTTATCTTCGGCAGCGAAGCGTGGCATCTGGGCCATCTGATTGAGTTCATTCCCCATGGTTACATCAAGGCAAAGTACGGCGCTACCGCTGCAAAGACTGCCATGCTGAACAATGACAAGAGCATTTTGAATTTTGGCGATCCCAACGGTGCCATGGCTACTTTCGCAGCCGGTTTGCTGGAACTGCAGGAAAAAGGCCTGATTAACGAAGACGTTCTGACTGCAACGAACGATAACTGCGTCGATGCATTTGTATCCGGTAAGGCTGCAATGTTCAGCAATGGCATGTGGGCTCTGTCCAGTGTACTGGCAAAGGATCCTGAAATGGCAGACAAGATCGGCTTTGCCCCTTATCCTGCTATGATGGAAGACGGCACTCCCATGGTTCTGGTTGCGGAAGACTCCGGTTACAGTATTAGTGCTGATACAGAGCATGTCGAGGAAGCAAAGGCCTTCCTGACTTACTTGTTCAGTGCAGATAATCAGAAGAAGTATGCCGAAAGTCTGGGTTCTCCCTCCGCTTTCACGGATGTTGATGCAAAGTGGGCGCCTGACTCCATTGTTGAAGGCGTTAACAGTGCTGTTAGCTCCGCAGCGAACATTGGCTTCACCAACGAGAAACCTGCCGGCTTCTCCGGTGATGATGCTGGCAGAATGGTTCAGGACTTGCTCGCCGGCAAGTATACTGCTGAGGAGTTTGCAAAAGCATATGAAGCTGCATGGGACGCAGGATTTTAATTTTGATACTCTGACATAACCTTATTGTGAATTAATCTAACAGGACTCGGATCGGAGGAATTAAGTTCCGATGTTCCGGGTCCTGGCTTTTTCGGAGGAACATGTATGCGTAGAAAACGAATCGATTGGGCCCAGTTCCTCTCGCTTCCTGCATTGATTCTGTTCTCGATCTTTTTTGTGTACCCATTGCTTAAGGGCATTGGGATGAGCTTGACAGATTGGGACGGTATGGGTCAGGCAGAGTTTGTTGGACTCAAAAATTTTGCGAATTTTTTCTCAGATGACCGGGCAATGCAAGATATCAAAACCACATTGATTTTTGCGATAGGCAGTGCAGCGCTATTGAATCTGGTAGGGTTGTGCTATGCTTTGCTGATGAATTCTGACTTTCGGGGAAAAAGCATTGCGCGTGTCATTATCTACCTGCCTGCTATCATCAGCCCTTTGATTATGGGATACATCTGGTATTTCCTGCTGCAGCCGGGGCGGGGCTACCTCGCCTATGCATTTGCTCAGCTGGGACTCTCGGGCTTGATAGGGAATTGGATGGGCAAATACTCGGTGACACTGCTGGTGCTGATTCTTGTAAACGTCTGGCAATTTTCCGGTATGACAATGATTATTTATTTGGCGGGGCTCCAGTCAATTCCTTCAGAATATGTTGAAGCAGCTACAATTGACGGAGCGGGAAGATGGCAGCGGTTTTCCAGAATCACGCTTCCTTTGCTGATGCCCGCCATCAGAATCAATGTGGTCACAAACATTATTGGCTCACTGTCAGTTTTCGATATCATCATGGCACTGACACAGGGCGGACCGGGATACTCCACAGAAAGTTTAAGTATCTACATTATGCGTATGTGTTATGGCAGTCGAACCGGTTATTCTACAGCTGTTGCGATGATCCTGTTTTTTATCATCCTGATTCCTGTTCTGATCTCCATGCGCCTGACGCGGGAAAAAGACTAAGGAGGCAAATGCATGAAAGGTTTAGAAAAAGTATTAAAATATGCTGCGATTTGCCTGATTTGTCTGATGTGCCTGATTCCTTTCTATGTTTTGCTGGTTCTGGCGCTCAATTCTCCACAGCGTGTTTTTTATGAGGGTAATATTTTTATTCCGGATTTTTATTGGCAGAACTTTCTGGATGCCTGGAGAAAATCAAAGATAGGTACAGCTATGCTGAATTCTGCGATCATTACAGCCGGAACGCTGATTTTGACAATTATTACCGGTGGCCTGGCAGGGTATGCCATTGCAAGGCACAATACAAGGTATAACAAATTCGTATTCGGTCTGCTTTTGTCCTGTATGATGATTCCTGGTATTATCAATACTGTTCCGCTGTACACACTTATGAGAAAAATTCATGCGGTAAATACCCTTTGGGGAATGATTCTGGTTTGCTCCACACTGGCAATGCCGTCTGCGGTGTTCATTTACGCGACATTTATAAAAGCGCTGCCAAGAGAATTGGACGAAGCAGCTGCGTTAGATGGCTGCACAGGATTCAGCGCTTTCTGGAGAGTTATTTTCCCAATCATAAAACCCGCAACGGCATCCTTCGTGATTCTGAATGGTTTTGGAATCTGGAATAACTATGCGCAGGCTACGTTCTTCTTGCAGTCGAGGGCAAAGCAGAACATCCCGCAGGCATTGTCCGTCTTTTTCCAGCAGTTTGGCGGTGGTAAATGGCATCTGATGGCTGCAACGGCGACCATCGCCATTATCCCCGTAGTGATCATCTTCCTGATTTTCCAGAAGCAGTTTATCCAGGGACTTTCAGACGGCGCGGTGAAAGGATAAGGTGAATTGAATGGATTTATATCCTGTAAAAGCGCAGTTTCTGTCCGGTGAAGAAGTTGAGCTTCGCCTTGATACGGATGGACACATCTGTGAATACGCGGAGGTGTCTATATACCATTTGAATGATTTAGTCTACAGGCAAAAAGTTGCTGATTTTACCGGTAATATACTCATTTCTGTTGGAAAATATGATACCACTTTTGCTGGTTACGGTGCTTCGGTAACGGTATGCACAGGTAACACACGTATTCTTCTGGAAACAGCTTTTGATGTTGTCGAAAACCCCAAACGGTCTCTCCGCTACGGCTTTTTGAGCGATTTCACGCAGGACGACGCAGATAACGGTGCTGTTGAATGGCTGAATAAATGTCATATCAATATGGTGCAGTACTATGACTGGTCTTACCGGCATGATCACCTGGTTACAGATCAGGAATTCTACACAGACATGATGGGTAAGCCAATCTCTCGCAAAACCGTGAAGGACAAGATTGAAAAATGCGCGGAACATGGCATGCATTCTATCGCATACGGCGCAATTTACGCCGCCAGCAAACCCTTTTTCGAGAAGCACACAAATTGGGCGCTGTATAATTCCTGCCAGAAACCCTTTGTGTTCATTGATGTGTTTTATATCATGAATATTGCAAAGGATTCGCCGTGGCGGCATCATTTGATTGCGGAGTATAGAAAAGCAATCACAAAGATGGGGTTTGCAGGAATCCATATGGACACCTATGGCTTCCCCAAAACGGCCTATTCTCATTTGGAGGAAAAGCCGGAACTGATTCGATTGGATCAGGAAATCCCATCCTTGATCAACCAGACCAGAGAAGAACTTGCAGGTGCAAATCAAGACCCATATCTGATCTTCAATAATGTTGGCAACTGGCCTGTATATTTCACCGCTGCTGCTAAGCAGGACGCAGTTTACATTGAGGTCTGGAATCCCTATGAGCGGTATTCTCATATTGCGCAGCTGATTGACGAGGCAAGACAGCTTTCCGGCGACCAGAGGCCGATCATTCTTGCGGCTTATCTGGAACCATTCCGGAAGGATTCCAGAGAACGGGCAATGAATGCGGCTCGAATTTTAACGGCTGCCATTGTTTCAAACGGTGCTTATCATCTGCTGCAGGGCGAAAATCAAGCTGTTCTGACTCAGGGGTATTATAGCGACTATACCCGTCTGAGTGAGAAAGACGCGGCGATTCTCAGACGCTGCAATGATTTCATGATCCGGTATCTGGATTTGTTCTATGACGAGGAGCTAAGAAATGTTTCCATGACGCATATGGGCTGGGACAATTATGAATACCAGTGCCAGAGTCATCCTGTCAGTACATATGGTGAAGCAAACAAGCTCTGGCTTACAATCCGGGAAAAAGAATTAAGAAAATGTTTGTATTTTGTGAATCTGTGCGGATGCGAAAATGATTACTGGAACAAGGGAAAGGATACTCCCATTCCGCAGGAGAACATAAGAATTGTAGTGCAGGTGGACAGTCCGGTTAAAGGCGTATATGCAGCGTCACCAGATAGGGAAGCAATGCAGGCTCAGGCAATCCAATATACTGATTTTGAAAGTGATAAGGGGGCATTTATTGAATTTGTCCTTCCGAGAATAGGATACTGGACTGTCGTATGGATTGATCTGCAGGGAGAAAACATCTGAAAGAAATATTGGGCAGGATGCAGAACAGCGTCCTGCCTGACACCAACAGAAATGAGGAGCAAATGATATGAATTCACCTTGGTGGAAGGAACGGGTATTTTATCAGATATATCCCAGAAGTTTTCAAGATTCAAATGGCGACGGCATTGGCGACATTCAGGGCATCATTTCCAGATTGGACTACCTGAAATGGCTTGGAATTGGAGCAATCTGGCTTTGTCCTGTATATGACTCTCCCAATGCGGATATGGGTTACGATATCCGTAATTATGAGAGCATTATGGCCGAGTTCGGTACGATGGAGGATTTTGAACAACTTGTCGAAGAACTCCATAAACAGGATATCAAATTGGTCATGGACCTCGTTGTGAATCATTCTTCAGATGAACATGCGTGGTTTATAGAATCACGAAAAAGTAAGGATAATCCCTATCGGGACTATTATATTTGGAGAGACGGCAAGGACGGGAAAGAACCCAACAATTGGTCATCTTTCTTTACGCCATCCGCGTGGAGTTATGATAAGACAACAGACCAATGGTATTTGCACTTGTTCAGCGAAAAGCAGCCGGATCTGAACTGGGAAAATGAAAACATGCGTGCGGAAGTCTATGCAATGATCAATCGTTGGCTTGATAAGGGTGTGGACGGCTTCCGCATGGATGTAATCAGCTTACTTGCCAAAGCACCAGGGCTGCCGGATGGCGAGGGTGAGGGATACGTGTTCTCAGAACAGTATTTTGCATTTCAGCCCAAGTTGCATGAATATCTGAGAGAAATGCGTCAAAATTGCTTTGCGGGACGTGACTGTATGTGCGTGGGGGAAACTACGTTTGTTACTACGCACAATGCCAACTCTGTGGTTGGCGATGGACAGGAGTTGGATCTGCTATTTCAGTTCGATATCATGGACATCGATGGTAAGAATGGAAAATGGAATGTTATTCCCTTTGATTTGCTGAAGCTAAAGCAGATTATTTCCAGTTGGCAAAAAGCGATTGACTGGAATACGCTGTTCTGGGGAAACCATGACCAGCCGAGGGCAGTATCTCGATTCGGCTCAACTGAGACAGAAGAACTGCGCGTACAAAGCGCAAAAATGCTTGCAACCGCCATGTATCTGATGCGTGGAACACCGTTTATTTATCAAGGCGAAGAAATCGGAATGACGAACTATCCATTTGTATCGCCGGATGAACTGCGGGATGTGGAAAGTATCAATCTGCTTCATGAGGCGGAAAAGGAAGGCAATCGCGCATGGGCATGGAACGGCATTCTTCATAAGGGACGGGACAATGCCAGAACACCCGTCCAGTGGGATAGTACAGACAATGCCGGTTTCACAACGGGAACACCTTGGATTCAGGTAAACCCCAACTACAAACAAATCAATGTAGAGAATGCAACAGAAGATCCGGATTCCATTCTACACCATTATAGGAAGCTGATTGCGCTGCGAAATGGTAATAACATTCTCAAATACGGTGATTTTGAAATGCTCCAACCATCTCATGAGAAGCTGTTTATATATCAGCGTGAGTATGGGGCTGACAGCGTAATTGTTTGCTGTAATTTTGCTAACGAGCAAATTGCGTTGCCTCAGGATATATCCGGTACGATAATCTTAGGGTCCTTACACACGAAAGATATGCTTGGCCCATATGGTTTTGCTGTTTTTAGTTCGCAAGAAACTGAATTGTGAGTGTTTGAACGTCAATTACCTGGGATTGCGCTAATACCTAAGGGAACACCATAACAAGGAAATTACGTTTGCATCCGAAGTTAACAAATGAAAGGGCTCGCCAATTATGGCGAGCCCTTAGAAGTTGCAAACGGGCTATCCCCAAGACCGTCCAAACAGCTCCTGTCCATTACTGGTCAATCTCAACACTGCAGATTCACTAAGCAGGCGCGATGTCTTTTCGCTATATGAATCCTGCTTATCCAAGGCAATGATGACTTGCTTTCCGCAGGTGAAGTAAAGTTCGATAATTTTCTCAATCGCATCATCTGAAATCTGCTTCAGTACGACTGAATCGTGTACCAGAACAGGCAACCTTGTAAGTCTCAACACAGCAAGGTCATATACAACAAGGCCCTTGTACGCAATACCAGTACCTGTATCGTCCGGCGTAAAGAAATTGTATCCGGTGTCAGTGAAGTCCAACACAGGGGCGTTGTAGGATCCTTCGTAAATAGCATCATTGAGTCGGCTCATTTCTTCATTAAGCCGATAGGAAATTAATGCCAATTGCTGTTGCTTAATTGTCTTCAGCCGCTCTGCATCAGCATCTCGTGCTTCCTTTAGCTGCTGAAGCTTTTCATAAGCATCATTTTCTTTTTGCATCCGGTCTTTCTCGCGAAGCAGTTCAGTGTGACGCGTCAGAACAATCTTGGAGAGATTTGGGTTTTGAATCAGCTCCTGAAGTTGTGTTTCGTATTCATGAATAGTTTTGTCGTACTCAGCCAATTCTTTTTCGAGTTTAGATCTTTCTGCTCTCAGTTCAGCCTTGAAGACGGAGGAAATCGTTCGATGGAATCCCTCAATGTCCTCCAATCTCGCAATGGCTGTATCTGGGAAAAAGTGTTGTAAGTCTGCGAAGGTATCGGTCGTAGAGGAAAAGGCATATGTGCCATTTTCATCAAGCAAATCCCATTGGGCTTTCACTTTGCTTCTTGCTCGGCGAGCTCTGGATAGTAATTTCTTGACATAAACCGCCTGTTCAGACGCTGTAGCATCTACATCGAGTAAACCGCGTTCCAATCCAGAAGAAAGCTCCTCAATTTGCGCAGTAATACTGCGAATCTCCTTTTCGTTTTTGTCGTATACACGCTTGGTGATTTTCGCAATAAACCGCAAAGTTTGCGCCTTTTTATATGCAGTCAATTCAGCATCAGAGCGCTGGGCTACGGCCTCTGTTTCCTTGAGTGGTGCGTACAAATCGAAAAGTTTAAGAAGCGCCATGCATGCCTTTTCTGCCTTCTCGGCGGCCTTATAGTGCAACGGATGCCGCTCATCACAATTGTTTTTCCCGTACACTCGAATATATCGACCGACTGCATCTCGGAAAGACAGTTCCGGCAAAGATATTGCGTACTTGGAATCCAGCCATTTGCAGTAATCGCTTAGTCCGATTTCCTCAACCTTCTCGTAAGAATCATTGCATTTCCAAACGGTATTGGCGTTAATGCTGTTCCTGCAAAATTTGAAAGTTTTTTCACCAAAAACAAAAGAAAAATAGATATCGTGGGGACCAACATTTTCGATGATGTCCGTTGCGCCTGCATATGTGCTCCCGCCAAAAACATAGTCCACTATCAGCAGGAAGGTGGATTTTCCAATAGAGTTGTCGCCTGTATTGGTACCCAACACCACACTAAGCCCAGGATTGAAAACAATTTGCTTTTGGTAGAATTGATCACAGCAAATCTCGTGTAACATAACAGAGCACCTCGCGTTCTGCATCATATCTAATTCTCTTGAGAGCAAACAGGCAGTCCAAAGTATCCATGAAATCCTCAATACTGCTGAAATACTTCATGGTAGCTTCATATAGCGCAAATACCCCCGCGTTGGCATCCTGCATTACGATCTGCAAAACGCGGTTTACTGGCGTATCTTCCAGCTGCCGGAGAGCTTCTTCCGAAGCTACGACAGCGGTGATCTGGCGCAGCGGCTGGGGCAGGCCGGTTCCTCCGGGGCGCAGGTGGTTTCCCAGATTACCGGCGCCGGATTCGGTATGGTCTTTTCCCTGTTTTACCTGTGGCGAATGATCAAATATTCCGGGAAACTGACCGTGTGGGCGCTGATCATGTCATTGGTCTTCGCCCTGCTGAGCTACTTTCTGGAGACCCGTTCCCTGCGCTACGAGACATTACAGGCAGATACCAGCGGCAAGGCTGTCGCGAAGCTGTATCAGTATCTGGGCGGTGTGGACAAGATCCGTATGGCCGGTGCGGAAGAACGGGCTATTCTGGAATACCTGATTCCTTTTACGCAGGAGCAGAAATACGAAATTCAGGGAAAACGGATCACAGCAGTTTCGGAAGTTCTGTCCGACGTTTCTACCTATCTGTTTTCCATGATTCTGTATTTTGTAATCATCAAGAAAAATCAGGATATTTCCGTTGGTAATTTCATGGCCTTTAATTCCGCCTTCGGGACCTTCTCCTCGGCGCTGATGCAGCTGATAAGCGGCTGTATGACGATATTCCGCCTGAAACCGATATACACACGCCTGAAGCCAATTTTTGACACCCAGCCGGAGGATGACGAGCAGAAGCAGATCGTCCAGTCTCTGAGCGGCAGTATTGAACTGGAGCACGTGAGCTTCGGCTACAGCCCGGAGGCCGGAAATGTGTTGAATGACATTTCCCTGCAGATTCATCCCGGAGAGTACGTCGCGATCGTCGGGCCTTCCGGCTGCGGAAAATCCACCCTTCTGAAGCTTTTGCTGGGCTTTGAAACCCCAACGCAAGGGAAAATTCGCTACGACGGCAAGAGCCTGTCCGGACTGGATGCCCATTCCCTGCGCCGGAACCTGGGTGTTGTTCTGCAGGACGGCAAGCTAATCGCAGGCAGCATCTACGATAACATCACGATCACCTGCCCGAACCCGACCATGAAAGCGGTAAATGAGGTAATTGAAGCGGTAGGATTGAAAGCGGATATCGACCAGATGCCTATGGGTGTTCAGACAGTACTGAGCGAGTCCGGAAATACCATTTCCGGCGGCCAGCAGCAGAGAATTCTCATTGCCCGCGCTATCATGAATAAGCCTCAGGTTCTGTTCTTTGACGAAGCCACCAGCGCTCTGGACAATCTGACTCAGGCCAAGGTGTGCCAGAGTCTGGACGACATGCACGTGACCCGGGTCGTCATCGCCCACCGGCTCAGCACGATTCAGAACTGTGACCGGATTCTGGTGTTCAACAACGGGCAAATTCAGGAAGAAGGCAATTTTGAAAGCCTGATGGCGCAAAAAGGACTGTTCTACAATATGGCGAAACGCCAGATCGCGGAGGAAAACTGATGAGTTTCACAACAGAAATGAAAGAAGATCAGATGATCTTAACGGAAAACGGCGAAACATTGTGCTGGCTGAAAGAGACTTTGTCCCAGGGACATGCTCTGGTGGAGCTGGGTGGAAAACTGCGGGGGGATACCGCCTATGTATTTCTGGATGAGCTGAACGCGCTCGCCTCCGTAAAAATGGATATTACGCTGGATTTGAATCAGGTGGAGTATTTGTCCAATGCCCACATTCAGGCCATGCGGGTGGTGCAGCGTTCCGAAGACCAGAAGGGAAAGGAACTGGTACTGAAGAATCTGTCCGCGGCCGCCAAGTCCGCGCTGGATTCCGTTGGCGCGTCGGCGCTGTTTGATATCCGCTGAAGGGAGGGAATTTCATGAAGTGCAGAGCGAAACCATATCTGGGTTCTGAACCCTTTGTGTTTTTCAGCTATTGTCATAAGGACAGCCCGCGCGTATATCCGCTGATCGAGCAGCTGACGGCATTGGGCTATCGGATCTGGTTTGACGACGGGATCGGTATCGGAGACGAATGGCCGGAAGTTATTGCGAAAAAGCTGGAGGAGTGCACTCTGTTTCTGGTAGCCATAACCCCGGATTACTGCCGTTCCCACAACTGTAAAAACGAAATGACCTACCAGGTGGAAGATCAGAAGCCCATGCTCCCGCTGATGCTGGAGGATTTCCCCCTGAGCGGCGGAATCCGGCTGCAGCTTGCGGGGACGCAGTACCTGCGGCTGTTTGAGCATCCCCAGTCGGATTGGCCGGGGCGGGTTGCCGCTTCCGGGATGCTGGAAGCGTGCAAAGGCGCGCCCATTCCGATCGCAAGGCCAGAGCCGGATCCGCTTCCGAAGACGGAACCCAATGCAGAGCTGAAACCGGCCCCAGTTTTAGTCCCATCCCCGGAGGCTCCGCTCAAAGAAGCCCCATCCCCGGAACCTCCCGTCGAGCGCCCCCGGCTGTTGGCGGTATGTATGGAAAGCGGAAAGGTGCTCTTTGACCGGCAGGGTCAGCTTGTACTTACCCCAGGGCAGCAGGAACCCGGGCCGGTAGTAACCGTGTCGGACGGCGAGATTTTAGTAGAAAATCTGGGGCAGCAGGACGTGTCCGTGGAAGACGCGCCGTTGGCAGCCGGGAAACAGGTAAAAATTCCCTTTAGAAGTCCCATACGTACGAATACAGGAACCTACCTGCCATTTCAGCATTCGGATGCCGAGATACTGCGGCAGGCTGCCGCTCTGCGGTTTTTGCAGGCAGATGCCACGGCAGAAATGCGTTTGATTCTCTCGGACGCCCTGCATCTGGGCAGAAATGAGCCATGGAAGCAGAACGTTCTGTCAGACCACAGGGTCAGCCGCCACCACGCGGACATCTGCCCGGATGCGGAAAGCGGAAAAGTCACGATCAAAGATTTCTCCAGAAACGGCACTTACGTCAACGGTAAGAATCTGACAGCCCCCGCAGAACTGAGCGGCGGCGAGGAGATTCGCTTAGGGCATGATTTCTTCCATTACCATGCGATTCCGTTGGATTTCAGCGATGAGGAAAATGAGAAAATCTACGATCAGGCCGTCGCCCTTCTGAGCCACGACAGGATACCCGAAGATCTGATGCAGGCGGAGCGGCTGTTCGCTCAGCTGGGAGCCTTCCGGAACTGCAGTATGATGCAGCTGCGCTGCAAGGAAAAGCTGGAAATCCTCCGGCAGGAAAAGCAGCGGCAGCAGGAAGCGCTTTACCAGCAGGCCCTGTCGGACATGAGAAGCGGGGCATATGCCGCCGCCCGGGAAAAGTTTGGTCGGCTTCAGGGCTACAAAGACGCCGACGCAAATCTGGCGAAGTGTACGAACTTCATCGCCATGGCGGACGATGGAACGGTGGTGGACAGAAACGACCAGACGGTCTCCGCGGACGATGCGGATGACGACGGAGAAAAAACCATTCGGGTCAAGCCCCAGTTCTCAATGAAAGAGCAGCTTCTGATCGTGGAACTCGGCACAGGTGAAATATTCCGCGGAAAATATCAGTCCACCATCATCGGCAGAAAAATCAACCAGTGCGACATCCCCTTCCCGGACAACAGCTGCATGAGCCGTCGCCACACGGAGCTTTTCACCCTGAATGGCGCGCATTACGTCCGCGACTGCAATTCCTCCAACGGAACATCCCTGAACGGGCAGGCGCTGGAACGGGGTCAGACCGTAAAAATCGGGGACACCGCGCTTCTGAGTCTGGCGGGGACCCGGCTGCTGGCTGTCTTTGATGAGCAGGCCGCCCGGCTCCAGAGTCAGGAGAATCTGGTTTATCTGGAAGATACGGAGACGAAAGCGCTGATTCTCGGAACCGACGAGCACCAGATCCTTCAGGCGGAGGACCCGGAGGCTACCGTTATCAATGGCGCCGACATCAAGCGGGACTGCGCCTCGTTCTGGCAGGACGAGCACGGCGCGTGGCTGGAGCCGGAAGTAGACGACTGCGTCAAAATAAACGGGCGGATACTGGATCTCGGAGAGCCGGCCGCGTTGGCGGACGGCGACAATGTGCGCATTGGGGCCAGCAGCTACCGCTTCCATTCGGTTCGGCTTATTTCTCTGTAAAACGCGAAATCAAAGAAGGGACGATCTATGAAAAAAAGATTGCTTGCGCTGACGCTGGCCGGGGCCTTGCTGCTTTCCGGCTGCAGCGGTCTGAAAACCCGCCAGCCGGATGAAGACGCGCTGCCGGAGCTGGAGTATACCCGGCCGGAAAACGAAAAAATCGAAAACCGGGAGTCCCAGAAGACTCTGAAAAGTCAGGGAACCCTGTCCGACGGCTCCGACTATATTCTCTACGCCAACAATGAGCTGGAAATCAGCGGCGACGTTCTGACCAGCAAACTGAAATCCGAGAAGCCTCTTACGGAAGCTCTGAAAGACGTCACCGTGCTGACGCTGAATGTGAAGGAGATTGGAGAGGAAACCTGCGGGGATCTTTCCATGATCCAGTCGGTGAATCTGGGGCCGGATGTGACATCCATCGGCGACAGCGCGTTCTCCAAGTGCAGCGCATTGGGTACGATCCAGTTCCCGGCGTCCGTGGAGGCCATCGGGGATTATGCCTTTCAGGGCTGTACATCCCTCTGGAGTGCGGACATTCCCAGCACCGTCACCAGCATGGGCGCTTATGTTTTTACCGGGTGCGACTCTCTCCGGGCGGTGAAAATCGACACGGACGTCTGTGAATCCACCTTTGCCGAGTGTACGGCGCTGCGGGACATCACCTTTCAGGATAACTGCCGCATCATCGGCGAGTGCGCTTTTCAGGGCTGCAGCGGCCTGCGGAACCTGTATCTTGGCACCAACATTGAGCGCATCGAGCGTCAGGCATTTTCCGAATGCGAAAAGCTGAGCTACATTTACTTCAACAAAAATCTGCAGTACATCGGCCATCTGGCCTTCGCCGGCGTGCAGAGCCTGAGCAAGGTAGAGTGGGAAGACAAGCTGGCCTATCTTCAGGTAACGCGGGAGGAGGACTATTCCAAACAGTCGAATCTGTCCAACTTCTTCCCGAAATTCAAAAAAGAAGATTGATTTTTTGTAACATTCCGGATTGTACTGTGTATCTATTGTTGTAAGACGTTTGCGGCAGTCGGAATGAGAAGGAAAAAAGCGCAAGGCTGTTTCAAACGTGTTATAAAACAGCGGCACACCGCTGCTGTACCCACTTTTTACGAAAGGAGGAAACGATTATGGAAGAAAAGCTGAAAAAGCTGCTGGAAGACCCTTCGTTCCAGGAGGCATTGTCAAAGACGACCTCCGCCGAGGAAGCTTCCGCGCTTCTGGCGCAGCATGGAATTCAGATCACTCCGGACGAGCTTCTGGCAGCGCTCACACCACCGGAGGGAGAGCTGGACGAAAATGCACTGGACGGAGTTGCAGGAGGCCTCTTCATCGGATGGTTCCCGCGGCTTCCGTGGTGGCCGCCGCGGAACCCAGGGCCATTCCCGCCGCGCTGGCCGCCGCGCTGGCCGGGTTGGTAAAAATTTAACTGTGTGAAAAGAGAAAACAAACATGACAGAAGATAATCTGGAAAATGACGACCTGATGGAGCGTCTGGCTGCATGTAATTCCCCGGAAGAGCTTGCAAACATGCTGGAAGCCAATTCCCTTGTATTGGAAGACGGTTTGAGCATTGAAAAGGCTTTTGAGCTTTTAAAGAAGCAGGCAAATGGTGAATTGGATGCCGCGGAATTGAACTCCGTCAGCGGCGGCATGAAATTGGGCTTCACTGCAAAGTCCGGATTGGTAAGGCTTTAAATGTTTCAAAGGAGAAACGGAAATGACAGAAGAGAAATTCAACGAACTGCTGAACGATCAGGCTTTCCGAGATGAGATGAACAATGCCGCGACATTGGAAGACACCGCAAAGGTCATGCAGCAGCATGGTATTCAAGTTACTCCCGAGGAGCTTCAGGAAATCATGGCAAAGATGGAGTCCGAGTCAGAATTGAGTGAAAGCGAACTCGATGATGTGGCTGGCGGCTTTTGGGGCACCTACGCTGCGGTCAGAGCAGGGGCAAAACTTGTTTATTGGCTACTTAAAAACCCTCATTTTCGGCAGTCCCTTATCATGTGATTAAACCATCAAAGTATGGTAACCTACTAAACTATATCAAAATATGTACATGGAGGATATTATTATGGAAAAGGCAAAGAATTTTGACGAATTGATGCATGACGAGAGCTTCTTAAACAAATTGAACGAAGCGAAGTCTCCTGAAGAAGCAGAAGAAATGTGCGCAGCACAGGGATTTGACCTGAATAGCGAATTATCCGGTTTACCTGAAGGTGAACTCTCTGATGAGCAGTTGGATTCGGTTGCCGGCGGAGGAATAAGTTGGGGGGCTATTAAAGCCGCGTGGGACTTTGGCACGCAAGCTGGTGTCTATATCCGCAACCTCTGGGATAGGAAGCACGGGCGCCCGCTGACTTATCCTAACTGGAGATTTGAATGGTAAGACCACATAAATACTGCTAAGCGCTGCAACCGCAAGCCTTAGCATGCTAAAAGAGTGGGACACAACCAGTGAGATTATACAATGGCCGGGGAATTCATAAACGAATCTCCGGCCATTGTACGATTGTACAAGACAGATGGGAGAGGGATCACATGGCCTTTACACTCCAAGCCGCGTGCCTCAGCCATATCGGCAACAGGCGCGGCAATAACGAAGATAATTTCTTCTTCAACGGCATCTGCCTCGAGGAAGAACACACAAGCACCCATGACCCGCTTCTGATGGAGCGGGTGCTGCAGGAGGATGTCTGCCTCGGGGTGTTTGACGGCATGGGCGGCGAAAACTATGGAGAACAGGCATCCTTCACCGCCGCCTCGGAAATGCAGGCTCTGACCGGGAAGCCGAAGCTGTTTTACCAGTCCGGAGGAAAATATCTGGGCAATCTGGCACTGGCGCTGAACGACGCCGTATTCCGCCGGGCGCAGGAGCTGATGACCAGCCGGATGGGAACCACCATGGCGGCGCTGTATTTTTCCGGCGGCCGCGTCTACGTCTGCAACGTGGGCGACAGCCGGGTCTACCGGCTGCGGGATCATGTGTTCGCCCAGCTGTCTCAGGATCATGTATCCAAGCGCGTCCCGGCGCCGGGGCGGAAAGCGCCCCTGACCCAGCATCTGGGCATGAACCCGGAAGACGTGCGCATCGAGCCGTTCGTCATCAAGGACTCCATGCAGAGCGGCGACATCTACCTGATGTGCAGCGACGGTCTGACGGATATGGTGGACAATCTGGCGCTTTCCGATATCCTGTCCAGATCGGAAAATCCGGAACAGTGCGCCCTGAATCTTCTGCAGGCGGCGCTGGACGGCGGCGGAAAAGACAATATCACCATCATCGTCTGCCGGATTCAGGAAACATCCTTGCGATAACAGGCGCGGAAGGGAGGAACAGAGCATGGCAAGTCGATTCACGGATGTTGTATGGCCCGGCTGGGAAGTCGTCCGCAAGCTGGGTGTAGGCAGCTTCGGAGGCGTGTACGAAATTCAACGCACCCTGCCGGACGGTCAGGTTGAAAAAGGCGCACTGAAAAAGCTGACGCTTCCAAGAAATCCGGATGAAATTGAAGAACTGCGTTCCAATCAATTTGACGAGGCAAGCATCACCGCGCACTTTACCAACCAGCTGAAAAATCTGGTGGGCGAGTACGGTATGATGAAGCGGCTCAGCGGCTGCCCCAATATCGTCCACAGTCTGGATCTGCGCTATGTTCAGCACGAGGACGGCATCGGCTGGGATCTGTATATCCGCATGGAGCTGCTGACTCCGCTGAAAAAGGTACTGCCCACGGAATACAGCGAACAGACTGTTATAGCCATAGGAAAAGACCTGTGTGCCGCCCTGACCGCCTGCGAAAAAGAACACATCATCCACCGGGACATCAAGCCGGAAAACATTCTGGTCTCCGAGGACGGGGTTTTCAAGCTGGGGGACTTTGGTGTCGCGAAGATAGCCATGGAAAATGGCACCGGCACGGTTACCGGTACGACCGGCTATATGGCTCCGGAGATCTCCAAACATGAGGCCTATGGCCCAACGGTGGACATTTACTCTTTGGGCATGGTCCTCTACTGGATGATGAACGAGCGGACACTGCCCTTTCTCCCCATGCCGCCCCAGATTCCTACCGCGATGCAGCATCAGGAGGCATCCAGCCGCCGCTTTCGCGGAGAAGCTCTGCCCGCGCCGAAAAACGGCAGTGAGGCACTGAAGCAGGTGGTTCTGAAAGCCTGCGCCTATCATCCGGAAGACCGCTACCAGACCGCTGACGAAATGCTGAGCGATCTGACGGGCTGTACAAGCAGCACTGTGTCAGAAAAGGCGGACACGGAAACCGCCAGACCAGATGAAAAAATCTCCGAAAAGAAACACGGCAGAAAAAAGCTGCCGCTCAAGCCCATTTTCGCGGCGGCTGCTGTACTATGCATTGCCAGCGCTGTTCTGCTTTTCATTCAGAGAAAGAAACCCGTTCCCGCACCCGAGGCAACAGTCCAATCGCTGGCAGCAGAGGCCGCAGAAGAAACGACTGTGCCAGAGGCAACCGTAGCAGCGGTGGGCGAAACGGTTGATGATCCTGTTCTTGAGCTGAAGCTCTTCCCGGATGACAGCGCAAGCTTTTCAGATGTACGGCATGATACGCCACTGATCAAGGAGCGCATTTACGCTTTATCCGCTGATGCCAAGATCAGCATGAATGAGGAGACCGGGGAAATCGACGCGGCGATTCCGATGTCGGATATCGGATATGAGAACGATATCGAGAGTGTCCTGCGGGCAACAATCAACCGGAAGCAGGAACTTTACCTCATAAGATATGTCAGTCGCTACGAGTGCATGTATGACGACAAGGATGGGGCCATCAGCCGGGAAGATATTACGGATGTATACCAGACGACGGTCGGTGAAATGAATCAAAAGCTGGGCATGCCTCTGGAAGTGGAGGATTACCGCGGCGAACCGCTTATTCTGGAAGAAAGCCAGCCCTGCATCTGCCTGACGCTGACTCAGGACCGGGTTGACAAATTATACAGTGAGTTTGACAGGGACGGAACAGATACATTCGGTTTTGATGTGTCCATGAGCTACAGCGTATTCTTCCCCTATACCTATCGGGCTTCCGATGGCCTGACGTTTGTTATGGTCGCGTCCGGTTGGAAAGAAGAGAATCTCACCGGAGCCATTACCTATGGTCTGAGCCACGATGTCTTAAACAACGGATATTCTTTCCAGTACGCTGTCGTACCGGAGGCATACTGGGAGACAAGAGAATCCGGAACGTACTTTGGCCAAAAGCAGTGCGAATTTCAGGAACTGAAAGATCCTAACAACACTGTTTCCATTCGACTCCAGATATCCAATTACTCAGACGTTTCCGATTCCCTGATTGAAGAAGCCATCCGGCAGATGAAGGACAGGATGGATATCATTGGGACTCCGTATGCCTTTGGCATGGATATACAAAGTGAGGACACTGCCGTGATCCGCACAAACCCGGAGCGTCTGAGTGCCGATATGTTACAATTCTTCAGCGACTCTCCATCACTGCAGCTGGCATACTCTTCAGAAATTCCCACATGGGATATGAACGTAAAAAGTGTGGAGATCGTACCGATAGGAGGCAGCGGAAATATTGGCTTGCAGGTTCAGTATACCGATGCGGCAGCTGTAGAAGAGCTGACATCCAAGTTGAGATGGAGAGACGACAAAACCCTGAGTTACGGCTGGTATGATGATCCACTGGTGTCTGCGCAGATCACCTCGACGATCACGGAAGACACACTTCTCTTCACCCAATTTCCGATGCTTGGAGCAGACAGTATCGATGAGCAATACCGCTACATTCTGGAGTTGATCGCCTACAACCTTCAGGCCGAACGAACCCGTGCATACACTTATTCCGCCGATTACAAGTTCAACAGCGACAGTGCGCATTTTGGACTGTCCAGGTTGACTGCGGAGGATGAAGAAATCATTCGTTATATTCAGGAAAACTATCCGGAATTTGAGGTTTGGACGGACGACGAACGCAGCAAATACCTATATGTATCCATGAAGGCAGAAATCGGGCCGAAGTTCTATTATGCCTGCTTTGATCAGATTGAGCAGATTTTTAAAGACTGCAAGTTGGATGACAGTGATCTGGATGGAGCAGTATTTTACTTAATCGAAGAAACGGGCGATCAGCGCTGCCGTCTGGTATTCACAAGATTTTCTCGGGATACCTACATGAGTTGCACCGGCAACTGCAAGGGATATCTTCTGGATGGATATACAGATGAATTTTCAAAGACTGCGTCCTGGCGGCCGTTCTTCCAGAAGAGGTCGTTCGAGATGTACACTGCCTGAGGTTCGGCTATGCGAAAAAATGAATTTGACGATCTTTTGAATTGCTATCCCCAGCTTCGTCTTCCGATCTCATGGGAGACGAAAACCTCTGCGCAATATAAAGACGCGGTACTGCGAGGGCGGCCAGTGACGACCGCCCCCTGCGTCGTGTTCTGCGCGGAGGACAATCTCCTGGAGGAAAAAACCGCCTTCGGGTCGGTGCGTCTCTGGAAAATCACCCACCGCGAGCAATTCGAGCGCGCTGTTCAGGCGCTGGCATACCGCTGCGAGCCAAGAGAAATTCCCAGAGCCGTGGGCGCGCAGTACATCGGCGGGCTTGCCAACTGGGAACGAATCCGAAAGCACAAATGTTCCTATCTTGCGTCCGGCGGAACAGACTGGAACGCGGAATTCCGCCGGTACACGCAGAACAAAGAAAATTATACGGACAGCCTGATTCTGTTGAGTACAGGCTATTACAGCGGCCTCTCCCCGGAGGAAGTGGGACTTCCCCCGGAAATATGGAAAGAGGCCTCCGGAGAAATCCGGAAATACCATGAATTGACCCATTTTATCTATCGAAAATGTTACCCGGGAGATATTCAGGTGATTCGGGATGAGGTTCTGGCGGACTGCGTCGGCATGTGCGCCGCTTTTGACCGCTATGACGCCAGCCTCGCCAGAAAGCTTCTGGGTTTGGATAACGGTACTCTGCGTCCGGACGCCCGGCTGCGGCACTACGTCCCGGAGGATGTCCTTCCTCAGGCAATGAACGAGGCAGCGCTGTGGATCAACGGTCTGGAGAAACTATTGAGCCGGGTCCCCGATTTGTCGAAAAGGCAGAGAGAATCCCTGTGATATAGGGTATGCGCTCCTGAAAAAGCGCGGAATTGGAGGAAACCAAATGAACTTTGATGTGGCTTGCTACTCGGAACAGGGCGGACGCCCTGTCAATGAAGACGCTGTTTTCGCCGCCGGGACGCCGGGGACGCTTCTGGCCCTCGTTGCGGACGGTCTGGGCGGCATGGGACACGGAGACCTTGCCTCAAGGGATGCCGCGGAACACCTCTCCCGCCTTTCCGCGCACCCTGTAGACGAGGACATGCTCTGCGGTGCGATTCAGGAGGAAAACCGGCGCATCTGGGACATGCATACGGACGGAAATCAGATGATGACGACCGTGGCAGTGCTCTGGGCGGATGGAACGGAAGCTTTTGCCGCCAATGTGGGGGACACAAGGCTGTACCAGTTCCGGAACGGGCAGGTCGCATTTCAGACCATCGACCACAGTGTCGCCCAGCTGTCCGTTTTTTCCGGAGAGATCACGCAGGCGCAGCTCCGGGGCTACGCCGGGCGGAACCATCTGCTTCGGGCGCTGGGCGCGGAGGAAGAAGTTCAGGTGGAACTGAATGATTTGGAAATACAGCCGGGAGATCGGTTTTTGCTGTGCTCCGACGGCTTTTGGGAATTGATTCTGGAAGAGGAAATGCTTTCCTGGGGCAGAGAAGACACGGCAGCGCAATGGCTGGAACGGATGAAAGCGCTGGCCGTCAGCCGCTGCGGCGCTCAGGGAGACAACCATTCTGCCATTGCTATTGTCGTAACGGAGGGAACAGAAGATGCAAATTAACGTCCATCGGATGCTGAAAAGAGCGGCGGACTGCCAGAAGCTCACCAACCCTGAGGACGCTTTGTCCGCAATCGTCCGGGAATACTCCGCGGAAGCGGAACTGTCCGAAAACGCGCTGGATCTGGTAGCGGCAGCCGTCAAGGAACCGACCGACCAGCCGGAGCAGGACAGGAAAAAGCGGCCGTAATTTTCTAAAGAATGGAGGCATTCCCCATGGCTCAGCAATTTCCGGATGTTCGCTTCCCCGGGTGGGAGATAATCAGAAAGCTCGGCGAGGGCAGCTTCGGCGGGGTTTATGAAATACACCGCACCCTGCCCGACGGGCGGGTCGAAAAGGCCGCGCTGAAAAAGCTGACCGTGCCGAAGGACAACAGCGAAATACGGGAGTTATACTCCCAGTCCTTCAGCAAGGAGAATATTACCGCCCATTACAAAGACCAGATGCGGGAACTGGTCAACGAATATACCCTGACGCAGGAGCTGAACGGATGCCGGAACGTGGTTGCCTGTCACGATGTGCAGTGCGTGCAGCACACGGACGGCATTGGCTGGGATATTTATATCCGCATGGAGCTGCTGAAGCCCTTGAAGCATGTCCTGAGCGCCGATTATCAGGAAATGGCCGTTCTGAAGCTGGGTCTTAGCCTTTGCAACGCGCTGCTTGCCTGTCAGGAGCATCATATCGTCCACCGGGACATCAAGCCGGAGAACATTCTGGTCTCCGACCGGGGCGAATTCAAGCTGGGCGATTTTGGCATTGCCAAGGTGTCAGAAAAGACCGCCACCGGAACCATGACCGGCACTATGGGGTATATGGCACCGGAAGTTGCCAACCGCTGGCACTACGGCGCGCAGGCGGACATCTACTCGCTGGGCATGGTGCTGTACTGGATGATGAACCGGCGAACTTTGCCGTTTCTCCCCTTCCCTCCGACTATCCCCACTGCCGCCCAGCGGCAGGAAGCGGCGAACCGCCGCTTCGCCGGAGAGGACTTCCCGCCGCCGGTAAACGGCAGCCGGGCATTAAAGGCGATCGTCATGAAAGCCTGCGCCTTCTCCACAGAGGATCGCTACCAGACCGTCCGGGAGCTGCGCCGGGACTTGCAGGCATACTGCCAGCAGCGCCGCGCCGGAAAAAGCGCCGATACACAGAATCAGACAGGCGCGGACGGCCTCAACCGGGCAAATGAATCTTTCCGGGACGCTCCACCTGAGACGGGAAGGAAACGGAAGACGGCATCCGCAAAACGGATCGTCCCCATTCTGGCCGCCTCGCTTTTTGCTGTGATCCTGCTGTTCGGCTGGTTCCTCGCGCAGCGAAATGGTTCCCGCGCGGATGAATCCCTCAATGCCTCCACCACCGCCCCGCAGATTGACGAGATGCAGGCGGTCACTACATATGCCATCGAAACCACGGAGCCGACGGAAGCGCCCACAACGGTGCCCACCGAGGAAGCCTTCGTCCTGCCCTCCATTCCTCCCGAATCGGAGCTGTACGGCAGCGCCGACTACTTGAAGGTAACGGCCAGCGACAATCTGTTCTCTGTCCTGCCGGGTCATTTCAGATACAGCGGCGGCGCCGGAGGATGGGCGACGGATCTCAATCTCTACGAGGACGGCACCTTCGACGGGTCTTATCGTGACTGGGATATGGGCGATGCCGGTCAGAATTATCTTAAAACCTGTTATACCTGCGATTTTTCCGGCGCGTTCTCCACGCCGCAGAAGGTGTCGGACTATGTTTACTCAGTAAGCGTTCAGCGGCTGGACTACCCCGGAAATGTCGGTAAGGAATGGATCGAAGACGGTGTCCGCTACATTCAGTCCGACCTCTCCGGGCTGAGCAGGTCGCGCGAATACTATATCTATCTTCCGGGCTGCCCGTCCAGCGTTTTCACAGAGGAACAGCAGTATTACCTTCCATCCCACCACCAGAATATTCCGCAGGGGAACTTCTGCATTTATGCCAGTGACGGCGGCTCTCCTCTGGGCTTTTGGGGAACCAAAGGCGGCAGTATCTTTTCCAATCATTACCAATACAATTACGGCGCATTCCGATCTGAATTGTGGCCCGATGGCCTGTTCGGAAAGGCCAACCTTCTTTTCTGGCCTGAGGATGGCGGTGCGGTGATCAGTCTGAACTTTGATTGGAATGAAGATTCCCAGCGGACGTTTGTCGCCGAGGACGAACACGGCAGCGGCGAATATGATGTGACCGTATATGTAACAAAGGATCTGCAGTCCGCGATCGTCAATATACAGAGCCGTGAGGGCGTCTCTCTGAAAGACTGGGGCGGAACCTCTGACGGGCGGTTTGCCGCGACCTATTCGCTCATGAAGGACGATACCGATGCGCAGGATGAATCCGGCAGTTCCAGTCTGGACAAATCAGAGGTAAAAATCGGCAATTATGTCTATTTTGGCAGCTGCGAGCAGGACAACCGTTCGGACACCGGGAAAGAACCCATTGAATGGCGCGTCCTTGCTCTTGACAAGAGCGGGGAAAAAGCGCTTCTCGTTTCCCGCTACGCACTGACGGCAAGGTGTTACCACAACGGAGATACTTATCCGACCTGGGCTGACAGCGATATCCGGGGCTGGCTGAACGGGGAGTTTTTGCAGGACGCTTTCACGGAACAGGAGCAGACCATAATCCAGCAGACAAAGTTGTCCACCCCGTCCTATGAGGGAATTGACGGCGGGTCGGATACCTGGGACAAGGTCTTCCTGTTAAGCCGGGGAGAGGCGGCGGACTATTTCACCGGAAGCGCGGACAGACTCGTCAAGCCGACTGCATACGCGCGGGCAATGGGCGCCGATGTGGCGGGCGAGAACGGCTGCTGTTGGTGGTGGCTCCGGACGCCGGGCACATATTCCTATGATGCGGGCCTTGTATACGCGGTCGGTGGAATCGACCACACAGGAGGAAACGTGAAAAACGCGGCCATTGCAGTGCGGCCCGCGCTTTGGGTTGAATTATCCGGTTAAACACAAAGGAGGAAATCTCCATGTATGAAAATGTCAATTTCCCCGGGTGGGAAGTCGTGCGCAAAATCGGCGAGGGCAGCTTTGGCGGGGTGTATGAGATACACCGCACCTTGCCCGACGGGCGGGTCGAAAAAGCCGCGCTGAAAAAATTGACCGTGCCGAAGGACAACATCGAGATCCGGGAGTTATACTCCCAGTCTTTCAGCAGGGAAACCATCACCGCCCACTATAAGGAGCAGGTGCGGGAGCTTGCCAAAGAGTATACCCTGACGCAGGAACTGAACAGCTGCAAAAATGTAGTCGCCTGCCACGATGTGCAGTGTGTGCAGCACGCGGACGGCATCGGATGGGACATTTACATCCGTATGGAGCTGCTGAAGCCCTTGAAGCTGGTCTTAAGCGCCGATTATCAGGAAATGGCCGTTCTGAAGCTGGGTCTTAGCCTTTGCAACG
>ERZ826146.327-NODE-327-length-58564-cov-33.178742_pt1 | contig 58564 bp, 33 predicted proteins | sample MGYA00519857_ERZ826146 | MGnify/ENA primary metagenome ERZ826146 (study PRJEB31778, sample SAMEA3449222) | human gut metagenome | biome: human gut; feature: human-associated habitat; material: faeces | place: United Kingdom | collected 2010/2012 ...
TTGTTGCTCAGGTACTTAAAAAGTTATATTTGTAATAGTGTTGCGGAATTAAGGAAAAATAATTTCTAAAAATAACGATTCATGAAAAGCTACCTCGTTTTATTGGCCGCCATCGTCTTGGAGACGTTCGCCACATCGTGCCTGAAGCAGAGCGGGCAGTTTACAAGGCTGTGGCCGTCGGTGCTCACCGTGCTGGGCTATGCAGGCTCGTTCTACTGCCTTAGCCACGTGTTGAAGACAATGCCCGTGGGCATAGCTTACGCCGTCTGGTCGGCTGTGGGCATAGTGCTCGTGTCGCTCATAGGCCGCTTCGTGTTCAAGCAGCACCTTGACGCGCCTGCCATTATAGGCATTGCGCTCATCATCGTGGGCGTGGTTGTAATCAACCTGTTCTCGAAGTCGGCGGCGCATTGAGCGGTGTTCTTTACCACCGGCGTAACGCGTTGAGGCTCAACGCGTTGCAAAATGCCGTGTTTTGCACTGCAAAACACGGCATTTTGCAATGTAATTGATGGCCTTTTGGCAACCAACCACAGGCCTCCCGAAGGGAGGAAGCTTGATTGCCTTTTTCCAGCTAACCTTCATAGGGTGAATAGGACGAAAGTGGCCGATAGGACAAATGCGTGCCTGTTGGCAAAGCATATAAAGCTCCCTCCCTTCGGGAGGGTTGGGGTGGGTGTCAGGTTGGACTGGGCTGGTCGTCACTTTGCAACCCGGTTGCATCTTGTTTGCAGTACTTTTGCATTGTAAAAATATTTCAAAGAACCTATGGGAGATATGGAGAAGAGTGCTGTTTTGCGTCCGGCACTGTCGTTGGCGATGCTTGCGGCAGGCATGGCGATGTCGGCTTTGGACGCCGGTTGGTTCACTGCGGAGTGGGTAAGGGCGGTGTGGTACGCCGTGGCTTTCCTGCCCGTGGGGCTTGGAGTGATAGGGGAGGCGTGGGAGTGTGCCGCCAAGGGCGACGTGTTCAGCGAGTTCATGCTGATGAGCGTTGCGTCGATCGGCGCGTTCCTGATAGGCGAATATCCCGAGGCCGTGGCCGTCATGCTGTTCTACTGCATCGGCGAGACGTTGCAGGACATGGCCGTAGACCGCGCGCGCGACAACATAAAGAGCCTTATGGAGTTCAGGCCTGACCATGCGACGGTCGTCGTCGGTGACGGGATGGAGGCGAGGCGGCCCGGCGATGTGCGCGTTGGCGACCTCATAGAGGTGCGCCCCGGCGAGCGTGTTCCGCTTGACGGGCGGCTTGAAGGGCCTTCCGCTGCCTTCGACACGGCTGCGCTGACGGGCGAAAGCGTGCCGCGCACGGTTGAAGGCGGCGGCGAGGTGCTGGCCGGCATGATAGCCGTTGACAGCGTGGTGCGCCTCCGCGTGGTGCGCGAGGCAGGCCAGAGCGCCGTGGCGAGGATATTGCAGATGGTGGAGGAAGCGTCGGAACGCAAGGCGCCCGCCGAGCTGTTCATCCGCCGTTTCGCCCGTGTCTACACGCCGGTGGTAACCGGCCTGGCCGTGCTCACGGCCGTTGTGCCGTGGCTGTGGTCGCTCGCCAGCCCGTCGTTCACGTATGATTTCGGCACATGGTTTTACCGTGCGCTCATCTTCCTTGTAATATCGTGCCCCTGCGCGCTTGTCATAAGCATTCCGCTAAGCTATTTCGCCGGCATCGGCGCGGCTTCAAGGCGCGGCATACTGTTCAAGGGCGGCAACTGGCTCGACGCCATGTCGAGGGTTGACACCGTGGTGTTCGACAAGACGGGGACGCTCACCCGGGGCCGCTTCGCCGTCGTCAGAGTAGACGGCGGAGATAAAGACGCCATGCTGCGTGCCGTGTCCGCGATGGAGAGCGGCGGCAGCCACCCCATTGCAAAGGCCATTGTGGAGTACGCCGGAGAGGCCGGCGCCACCGTGACCGGACTGAAGAACATTGCCGGTTACGGCCTTACGGCCACCGTTGACGGCCACCGCTGGGCCGCCGGAACGCTGAAGCTGCTCGACCGCGAGGGCGTAGCCTATCCGCAGGAACTGGCCGCCGTGCCCGAAACCGTTGTGGCATGCGCTATGGACGGGCGGTATGAGGGCTGCTTAGTGCTGGCCGACACGCTCAAGGATGACGCCCGTGAGGCCGTCGGCGGGCTGCGCCGCTGCGGCGTGGGGCACGTCGAAATACTGTCGGGCGACAGGCAGTCGCTTGTCGACAAGGTGGCCGCCGGGCTGCATGTGGACCGTGGCGGCGGCGACCTTCTGCCCGAAGGAAAGGTCAGGCGCATGGAAGAGCTGAAGCGCGAGGGGCGCACCGTGGCCTTCGTGGGCGACGGGATTAACGACGCCCCGGTGCTCGCCACCGCCGACGTGGGCGTGGCGATGGGCGCGCTCGGCGCCGACATGGCCGTAGAGACGGCCGACGTGGTGCTTCAGACGGACAGCCCCTCGAAGGTGGCCGATGCCATACGCATAAGCCGCCGCACGCGGACGATAGTTCGCCAGAACATCGTTTTCGCCATCGGAGTGAAGATATTGGTGATGCTTCTCGGCGTTCTCGGCCTCGCGAACATGTGGGGCGCGGTGTTCGCCGATGTCGGCGTGGCGCTCCTCGCGGTGCTGAATGCAACGAGGCTGTCAAGGAGTTAAGGGAGTTTTTTTCAGTAGTTAGAGTAGTTAAAGTAGTTAACGCTCGCTATGCTCGCTAAGTAGTTAAAGTCAAATGCTTTGCCAATGAGCGTTTAATGGCATTCAATTGGCATACAATAAGCAAAGGTAATGACTTTAACTACTTAGCGAGCGTAGCGAGCGTTAACTACTTTAACTACTCTAACTACTGAAAAAACTACTCTAACTACTAAGAAAGAGCTTCAAAAGCTCCTTCGTTTCCTCCCCTCTTCCTTCTCCGCACACTCGGGACAAAGCCCCTTGATGACATAGTTTATGCTGTTGATTAGGAAGCCGTCGGGCAGCTCCACAACGGGCACATGTATGCGTTTGAGGCAGAAAGTGCGGTGGCAACGCTCGCAATAGAAGTGCGTGTGCTCGTCGTCAACGCTGCAATCGCAGTCGTCAGAGCAAACGTTGTACTTCAAAGAGCCGCTCCCGTCGTCGACGACATGTATGAGTTTGCCAAGCAGAAACACCGAGAGCGTGCGCGAAATGGTGCTCTTGTCGACCGTCGGCAGCAGCCTTTCGAGCTGCGGCAGCGACACCGTCTCGTCGCCGCGGCACATCGCACGCAGTATCAGCAGCCTCGTTGCGGTGGGCTTTATGCCACGGTGCTCCAACTTGTGGATGTAGAAATCTTCGTCAATCATAGTGGTGCAAAAATAAGGAAACTAAAAAAGCTCGCCTAAGCGAGCTTTTTCTTATTTATTAAATGCATAATACATTCCGCCGTTTACGGCCATGCGTGCGTTGTATATGCCCTGCTCGTTGAGGCTGACGTCCATCGAGCCGCCGTCTTTCAGGTATATTTCGGCAACGTTCTTGCCCTTCATTTTCAGCAGCTTGGTAGTCTTTCCGTCCTGCACCATCGACCATGAGTCGTCCTCGGCGTTGTGCTTGAAGTTTACAACCTTGCCGTCGGGGCCTTTCACTTCGTAGCCGTCCTCGAGCGTTGTCACGGCGTACAGTTTGCCGTCGCTGCCCATGATGTTCTCCGTTTTGCCTATGTTCTCGGCCAGGGGGTTGGAGCCTGACCAGAACTCTATGCTGTTGATTACGAACATGTCGGCTACTCCGCAAAGCACGTAAGCCGGCGATATGAGTATGAAAATCAGCCAGTTGAGGAACTTGTTGCCCGTTGCCTGCTGGTTCCAGTCGAGCACTTTGTTGAACAGTCCGAACGAACCGATGCACGAACTCATTGCCATTGTTCCGGCCATGAGCAGTGTCAGTGATTTTAATGCCTTGTTATTCATGTTGTGTTAGGATTTGTAATATTATCGGCTACAAATCTAATCGTTTTCAATGAGAAAGCAAGTTTTTGTTTCATAAAAAACTATAAAAAGCCCCGTTTGCGCTCTATTGTGCCATTGAGGGGAAGGGGAGGGATGTGACAGATAGGGCGGATGAACCTCAAAAGGCCACGTTTTACAACGTAAAAGGTCACATTTTGCACGCTAAAAGGCCGCCTTTCACACGATGAAAGGCGGCCTTTCGCAAAGCCTCTGATTGTCAGGCGGTTGCAGGGTGAAATATAAAGCCCTCGCGAGAGGGCTTTTTCTTTTGTCTTACTTCGAGCGCCACTGCCCGTGCAGGTTGCAGTATTCGCGCGCGTAAACGTCTGTCGCGTCGGTCATGAACACGGCCTCGGGCTTGTCGCCGGGCTTGAGGTAGCGGCGCAGCGTTGTGTCGCCGGCAACCAGCTCAATCCATTCTATGTAGTGGTTGTCGAGCATCGGGTGCTCAACGCTGCCCACTGTAACCTTGTAGCCGCCGTCGATTTTCTCGATTACCGGCACGTGCTTTTCGGTTGCCGCGTCTACGCTGTTCTCTTTCAGCAGCTTCATGGGCTGTCCGCAGCATACCAGCTCGCCTGCGCCTGCGTGCAATACTTCTACGATGTTGCCGCATACCGTGCAGCGGTAAACTTCTTTCCTGTTAGTCATAATCTTGTTCCTTTCTTTTATTTTATGGGGTTGTTGTAGTTGGGGTGTCTGGGAGAACTGGGAGAGCTGGGAGGGCTGGGAGGTTGGGGAGGGGTGGGAGATGCTGCGTCAGTCGTCCTCCTGTGTGTCGTCGTCTTCCCCGTCGCTGTCGTTTCCGTCGCCCTCCGGCTTGTATGTCCCGTCGAGAATGGCGCGGTATTCGTCAGGGCTGTTGAGCAGACGGCATGCCTCCTTCATCTGCTTGTCGTAGCCGAGGCTGTTCTCCACGCTGCCGGCCTGGAAGTAGTAGGCCGCCACTATGTCGTTGGCGATGAGCTGCTTGAGCACGTCGCGGTGCATGTCGAGGTCGCGCGCGATGTTGTGCTTGAGCTTCTTCTCAAGCGCATCGAACTCCGCCTTGGCGTCGTCGTAATAGCCTTCGAACTTCACGAGCTTCTTCAGCGTGCCCAGTGCGCGCTCGCTTTCGGGGTCGTATGAGAAGCCGCTCTCGATGACCCGCCGCTTGAACTCGTCGTAGTCGGCGTCGGAAAGCTTGAATTCCGCCGCCGGTGCGATGGTCGGATGCTTGGCGATGTAGTCTATTTCGTAGTCGAGCAGCACCTCCGTCGAGTCAAGGCCGGTCACCGTCAGGTAGTAGGCGATGTTCGGCAGAGAGTCCGGCCGCACCACGAGGTCGGGCTTTATGCCGCCGCCGTCGCGCACTTCGCGGCCTCCGGCGGTGTGGAACACCTTGGTGAGGCTGTCAGGCACGTGCTCGGTGTAGCCTCCGCGGGCGTGGCGGTAGTTGATGGCCTGTATGCAGCGGCCGCTGGGAATGTAGTATTTCCCGGTGGTAAGTTTCAGCTGCGTGTTGTACGAGAGGTCGATGGGCATCTGCACCAGGCCCTTGCCATAGGTGCGCGTGCCGAGTATTACGGCGCGGTCGAGGTCTTGCAGGCTGCCAGCCGTTATCTCGCTGGCGCTGGCGGAGCTGCCGTCAACCAAGACAACCACCGGCATAATGGAGTCGATGGGGTCGACGGTGGTGGTGTAGTCGCGGTTGGCGCGCTTCAGCTTTCCGCGCGTCTTGACGAGCGTCAGTCCCTTTGGCACGAACATGTTGACAATCTGCACCGCCTCGTCGAGCGAGCCTCCGCCGTTGCCGCGCAGGTCGAGCACAAAGCCCTTCATGCCCTTCTGCTTCATGTCAATGAACGCGCGGCGCACGTCCTTGGCGCAGTTCTCCGTGAAGCCCGACAGGCTTAGGTAGCCGATGCTGTCGGGGCGCAGGCCGTAGTAGACTATTGCCGGGGTCTCGACGGCGCGGCGCGTTATGCGCATCTGCATCTCCTTGCCCGTAGAGGGGCGGAGTATCTTCAGCACGAACGTGGTTCCGGCGTCGCCCTTCAGGTGCGAGCTGACATACTGCACGTCCTTGTCGGTCATCAGTGAGTCGTCGATGCTTAATATTACGTCGCCCTTCTTCAGCCCCGCCTCGGCGGCCGGCGTGCCTGCCATAGGCTCGTCTATGACGACGCGCTTCAGCTTCTGGTTGTACCGTATGATGGAGCCTATGCCGACGTAGCGGCCCGTAATCATCGTGCGCAGGTCCTTCACCTGGCTCTCCGGGTAGTAAACCGTGTATGGGTCGAGCGACCGCAGCATCGAGTTTATCGCCGTGCCAACCGTCTCGTCGGCGTTGAGCGTGTCCACATACATAAGGTCAAGGTAGCCGTAAATCTCGTTGAAAAGCTGCATGTTCTTCGCAACGTCGAAATTGTGGTCCCTGCTCTCCTGCGCCGTCGATGCCGCGAAAGGCAGCATGAGCAGCACGGCGAGCTGCAAAATCCTTATCTTCATTATTGTAAACAGTCTTTTGTTATGCGTTATATATAGCCGAATATATAGTGCAAAGATAATGCAAACTGAGTGAAATGCAAAATAAAAGGACGTGAAACGACATTTTATTTTCATTTCCGAGGTGCAGCTTGTCTTATCCAAAGATAAGGTTTTACAGCCGCAAAACGCCGCTTTTGACAAGAAAAATATCGTATTTTGGCCGAAAATTCAATTTTTTTAGCCGAAATGTTTGGTGGTTTCGGAAAAACGTCCTACCTTTGCATCGCATTTGAAAGACAATGCTTCACTGCTTCAATAGCTCAGTTGGTTAGAGCACCTGACTGTTAATCAGGGGGTCGTTGGTTCAAGCCCATCTTGAAGCGCAGCGGTTAACGCCGCACGGAGGGAGTTGCAAGACAGGTTCTTGCGACTCCTTTTTGTTTTTGTACGGTTGCTGTCGGGCGGACGGCATAACGTTAACGAAATATAAATAGTTGAAATCCTGCCTATAGGTTTAGGTGTGCTGCGCGTCTCTGAAATGTGAGATAATGTAAACCTAAATAATCTTTTAAGCTTATGGATTTCAAAAAATTTACCTTAGTTGCGGCACTTTTGGCCGCTCCGGCAGCATTGTTTGCCCAATCCAATCATTACATTAGCGTGACGGGAGCTGGTTCTAACAACGGCTCATCTTGGGACAACGCCATGCCGTTCAACACGTTGTGCGAGAACATAGACTCTTATGAGAACGGCGATGTATTCTACTTTAAAGAAGGTACGTATGTATTTTCCGCGCCTTTGAAGGTCACAGGAAAAGGCTACACGTTCATCGGCGGTTTCTCGAAAGACCTTACCGGAACATCTAACGAAACCCCAACATATCCCACTGCGACTCCTACTGTTTTCTCGGGTGATGTCAACAGCGACGGCGTGGCAAGCGAAGGCGACGCCGAATGCCTGCTGTCGTTCAAGACGGACACGAAGAACGGTGACGATAAAAAGAAGGTTGTACTGAAGGGATTGGAGCTGACCTGCGCTTATTCGCAGACAAGTCCGGGCGACAACGCCACCGCACGCGGCGCCCTCCATCTTGACAACTGCGGCTGGGTTGAGGTTGACAACTGCCGTTTCTATGGTAACGTGGCAGAGGAACCGGCTGAAGGCAATGCCAAGCAGGTAGGCGGAATGGCGTTCACAAGCCACCGCAGCCTTTCCGTTTTCAACGACTGCGAGTTCACTGACAACAAGGCCACGAGCCGCGGCGGAGCCATAAAGCTGACTGCCGATGGAGCAGACAAGGGCAAGACTACGTTCAACCGCTGCCTTATAGCACGCAATACAATCAAGAACGATTTTGGAAGCGCAATCTGCATGCAACATGGTACATACCTTCAAATTGTCAACTCTACCGTTACTGGCAACGTTGGCGCTGACGGGGAGGCCGCCGTTTATGCTACAGGAGCTGACAATACTTACCCCAGAAGCGTGTACATAGTCAATTCGACAGTTGCCGGAAACGAGGGCGGACCGCAAGTAGAGATGACTGACAATGCCAACCTTTACGTGGCAAACTCTATCGTAGTGTCAGAAGGTGACGCACCCGCGTTTTCCGTAACGTCGGTAAAGGAGTTCGTCAGCGGCGGCATGAACATTGTAGGTTCTGATGCAGCCGGCACGCTGACATGGGGCGATACCGACGACGCGCAGGCCGGAAACAACTATGCAAAAATATTCGGCGAGAACGTGCTTGGCGACAACGGAGTAATCGAGCCGCTTGCCGAGACCGGCAAATATACGGCCGCCGCGCTGGCAAAAGCCATTGCCGACTGGGGCATCGGTGTTGACGTTACCGTTGACCAGACCGGCAAGAAGCGTGCCGAGGGCAGCACTCCGGGCGCTTACGCCAAGACAACTCCGTCGGGAATACAGGGCGTTGAGGCCGTAGAGGAGGCCGGTGACGGCGCTTACTACACGCTTCAGGGCGTTAAGCTGGGTGCTCGTCCCACGGCTACGGGCATCTACATTCACAACGGAAAGAAGGTTATTATAAGGTAAAAGTGTGTCTATGCCGCGCCGGTGCGCCTTATACGGCGTGCGGGCGCGGTGTTTTCCACGATGTTTTCAGGTATTGATACAATGTTGAGAAAAATTCTTTGCGCCTGCGTTTTGCCGGCGCTTTTTTTGTGGGTTACGGCTGCCGTGGCGGCTGGAAGCGAGGGACGCAGGCTTACTGTGATGGGTCTGGGCGACTCTATTACCGAGGGCGGCGCCGGGTTCAGCACTTATCTGTACCCCCTGTGGGAGCTGCTTTTCGCCGGAGGGTACGACGCCGATTTTATTGGCCCGCGCCAGAGCGAGTGCCGCATAGGGCGGCTGAGCCACTGCGGCTTCAGCGGTCAGACGGTGGAGTTTCTCGACGAGCGCATCGACAGCCTGTACCGCAGGTATCCGGCCGACGTCGTACTGCTGCACGCCGGGCACAACCACTTCGCCGACAGGCGTCCCGTTGACGGCATGATGCGCGCCTACAGGAGCATCATAGGCAAGATACACGCCGTTAATCCGCAGGCTTACGTCTTCATGGCGAAGGTCACTCCGAGCGGCAAACTGCCTAAATATTCGTACATTCCGGAGCTGAACAGGCGCATCGAGGCGTTTGTAGACTCTCTGAACGACAGCCGCGTGGTGCTGGTTGACATGGCCGAGGGGCACTGCTGGCAAACGATGACCATCGAAGACAAGGTGCATCCCAACGCCAAGGGGCGCGAGTTCATGGCCCGAAAGTGGTTCGACGCTATACGCAGCCACATCGCTCCGCAGCACGAGGCGTTCAGCCCGGAGCGCATACGCTACAAGGCCGACTCGCTGCGCGGCGGCCTTGAGCTGCACGTGTTCCGTCCCGAAGGGGGAGGGCGGCGCCCCACGGTGGTGTATTTCTTCGCCGGAGGGTGGCAGTATGGCAGTCCGTTGCAGTTCTACCGCGAGTGCCGCTGGCACGCGCAGCACGGCTTCACGGCCATCAGCGTTGACTATTCGATAAAGAGCCTCGGCGGAAGCGGCGCGGCGCAGGCCGTGGCCGACGGTCGCGACGCCGTGGCTTACATCCGCGCGCATGCCGGGGAGCTGGGCGTTGACACGTCGCGCATAGTCGTGGCGGGCGCTTCGGCCGGCGGCGCGATAGCCGGAAAGATAGCCGACAGCGCGGTGTGCGCCCGCATGCTGTACTATCCCGTGGTCGATTCCCTGCAAAACGACGTGCAGGCCATGCACAAGCCGGTGCTCTTCATGATGGGGACGAAAGACAGCTTCACGCCCATCGGCAAGGCGCGCGCCTTCGAGGAGCGGCTGCGCGGACAGGGAACGCCCGTAGAGGCGCATTACTTCGAGGGGCTGGGGCATCCGCTGTTCCGCTACCGCGAGCCGCTCGGCGACGTGTTCTACGAGATAAGGAAAATAACTGATGAATACCTTTCATTAATGAATGGTGAAAAATGAATGGTGAAAAATTGGCTGCGCGTCGCTGCGGTTTGTAATCCTTTGAATATCAGCATGTTACATTTTGTGTTGTAAAAGGTCGTCTTTGGTCTTGCAAAAGGCGGCCTTTTGTCGTCTAAAAGGCCACCTTTCGCATTGCCGTTTGCCGCCTTTTGCATCCATGCCAACGCGCGGCCTGATTATGAATTGTGAATTATGAATTATTAATTTTAAAAAACGACCTATAGATTTTTCTTCGGTTTGCGTCATTACAGATAGACGGCCGCATCCGGATGTCGGCCGCATGCTATTGCACTACCTAAACAACCGCGGAAAATGATGGATGAGTCACGAGAACTAATCCTGATATCGAAAGGGAACGAACTGGCGTTTGACGGCTTCATGGACCGCCATTCACAGAACATGTACAACCACGCCTTCGGCATACTCGGCGAGAAGGGGCTGGCGGAAGAAATCGTCAGCGACGTTTTCTTCGAGGTGTGGAAGATGCGCAAGAAACTCCTCGGCATAGAGAACATCAACAGCTGGCTCTGCACCGTGGTTTACCGCAAGTCGATATCGCAGCTGCGCAAGGAAGCCCGGCGCAGGAAGCGCGTGAACATCGACGACCTGCCCAACTTCGTGTTTCCGCAGATGGAGACGCCGATGGACAGCATGATTTCAGCCGAGGAGATGCGCGGGCTTAACGAAGCCATAGAGCAGCTGCCGGCGAAGTGCAAGCACGTGTTCTACCTCGCAAAGATAGAGCGCATGCCGTATGCCGACATATGCGACATGCTGAACATATCCCTGGCTACGGTCAACTACCACGTAGGTTACGCCCTGGCCGCCCTTAGGAAGCGGCTGAAGGCAAAAGCATAGTAAAGGTAAAAAGATTAAAGGATAAGTAAGATGGAAAAAGATTTATTCGGACATGAATACGGCACTGGCGAGGAGGACGTGAAGCTTGCAAGCTTCATATTCGGCAGCACGCCTGAAAGTACTGACATGGACAGCATAAAGAAGAAGACATACGCCAAGATACACCGCTCGCGGCTGCGTTCGCGGCTGCGGCGCATCGTAGCCGGCTGGCTTGCCGCGGCAGCCTGCGTTGCCGTAGTGGCTACGGTGTGGCTCATACCCGGCGACGCCATCGACGGGCTGCGCGAAGAGGCGATGGCCGCTGTCAGCCCGGAGACGGTCACCGTCAGGGTGCCCACGGGCGAGCGCATGACTGTCATGCTGCCCGACGGCACGAAGCTCGTGGCCAACTCGCGTTCTGAAATAAGGTATCCCGAGCGGTTTACGGGCGACACCCGCGAGATATACGCCTGCGGCGAGGTGTACCTCGACGTGGCGCGCGACGAGGAGCATCCGTTCATCGTCCGCTCGAAAGGCTTTGAGCTGAAGGTGCTCGGCACCAAGTTCAACATCTGCAACTACGACGGCAAGAACTCGAACGTGGTGCTCGTGCAGGGCTCCGTTGAGGTTACCACGGGCAGCCGCGACAAGGTCACCATGCGCCCGAGCCAGCTGCTCGGCATAACCGACGGCAAGCTCGACGGCCTGCGCACGGTGGACACGTCGCAGTACACCAGCTGGATGAGCGACATCATGGACCTTCACGGCGACGGCATACGCCTTGTGGTTGACCGTCTGAACCATTACTACGGCACCGACATAGGCGTGCGCGGCAACTTCAACTCAACGCCGCTATACGGAAAGTTAGTGTACCAGAAAAACATCGACGAGGTGCTGAAGGCCATCAACATAATAACCGGCACCAGGCTGGCCGTTTCGGGCGGCAAGGTGTACATATCGAAATGAGCATGTAAAAAACACGCGAAAAACATTATTAACTTAATTTATTGAAATTGCCGTGGGAAAGGGGACACTATGTCCTCGCCCCGGACGGACCAAACAATTTGTTAACATGAATAAACATTTAAGCATCCTGCTACTGGCTCTCTGTCTTGCGGCGGGCACCGCCTGTGCCGGTGACACTGTCGTAAGCTTCAACCCCGACACTGTACGCGTGCTGCGCAATCCGCTCTGCGGATGGGTGATGTACGTGGGGCGCGGCTGGGACGCCGACTTCTGGCAGAAGGAAGGCTACGACGCGATGAGCGTGGGCGACTCGACTGTGCGCGTATCAGACTACGCCAACACCTGCTACATCCGCACAAGCTGGAGTTCGATGGAGCCGGAAGAGGGCAAGTACTTCTGGCTCGACCCCTCGTCAAAACTCAACCGGCTGCTCAAAAGCGCCACTGACAGGGGCATGAAGCTGGCCTTCCGCATTGTTGTCGACAGCCGCGACCAGGGACAGAACACGCCGCTCTACGTCAAGGAGGCCGGCGCGAAAGGCTTTCAGGACCCCGGCAACCCGAAGAACTGGTCGCCATATCCTGACGACCCCGTGTTCCAGGAGAAGTACGCCAAGTTCCTCAAGGCGCTGGCTACGGAGTTCAACGACCCCGACAAGGTTGACTTCATCGACGCCTTCGGCCTCGGAAAGTGGGGCGAAGCCCATGGGCTCGTCTACGGCGACTACGGCAAGAAGGAGCAGGTGTTCAACTGGATTACCACCCTTTACACAGAAACTTTCACACGCATACCCCTCATAATCAACTACCACCGCCTCGTGGCCGACACAGTCAGCTGGGCGCCGGTTCATCCGCGCAGCCAGGCTTTGCTTGAAAGCGCGATAGAAAAAGGCTACAGCCTGCGCCACGACGCTTTCGGCATGACAGGCTACTACGAGCAGTGGGAAAAGGATTTCGCCAGGAAATGGAACTTCCGCCGCCCCATAATAATGGAAGGCGGATGGATAACCAAGGCGCACCACCGCTACTGGATTGACCCCAGCGGCCGCTACCGCGAGGGACATTCGGAGGACGTGCGCCAAGGCGAGTACAACGACGCGCGCGAAGGCCGCGTGAACATGATGGACCTGCGCATAAACGACGAGGTGCGCTCGTGGTTCGGCACGTCGTTCAACCTCATAAAGGCGTTCATAGCCCACGGCGGCTACCGCCTCTATCCGTCGTCGGCCACGCTGCCCGGCGAGGCCAAGGCCGGCTCGGAGGTGACGCTCCGCTCGCGCTGGGAGAACATAGGCTGGGGCTATTGCCCTACCAACATACCGCAGTGGAACCAGAAGTACAAGGTTGGCTACGCCCTGTTCAAGGACGGACGGGCGGTGCGCGTGTTCGTAGACAAGCGCAGCGACCTGTCCACATGGCTCCTCGGCAAGCCCGCCGACTGCACTCTGTCCGCCAGTCTTGACGGCCTTGACAAGGGCAAATACGAGTGGAGGATGGCCCTTGTCGACACAACCAAGGGCAACCGGCCCGGCCTTGAGATAGCCGTTGACGCGGCGCTGCTCGACGGCGGCTGGCTGAAAGTGAAAGAAGTGACAATCAGATAAACTATACCAAAACACATCAGCTTTATGAAAAAGAAAGCAATCTTTACCAACGGCGGCAGACACCTTGCCGCGCTGTGCCTCTTGGGGGCGGCTGCATTGTCGTCTCCCGCAATGGCTTCAGGCTTGTCTCCCGACAAGGCCGAGGCCGTGCAGGTTCTCCAAAACGAGGGCAACACAGTGAAATCAGTGTTAAGTTACATCGAAGGCCATAGCAAGTACGTGTTTGTTTATGGCGAAAACGTGAAAGACCGCTTGGGCGAGAGCGTGTCAATCCGCCTTCAGGGAAAGAGCGCGGAGAGCATTCTCGACGAGCTTTGCCGCAAGGCCGGACTGAAGTACACCGTGTCAGGGCGTCAGGTGACAATCACCGTAAACCCTTCGGCGCGTCCGGCGCAAAGGCAAAAAGGCGCCAAAGGCAATGGCAAGAAGGTGACCGGCGTGATAGCCGACACCAACGGCGAGCCTCTTATCGGCGCGACTGTCAAGGTGAAGGGTACGCAAATAGCTGCCGTTACCGACTTTGACGGCAACTATTCAATCGAAGCTCCCGAAGGCGCAACGCTCGAAGTGAGCTACATCGGCTTCAACACCCAGGAGGTGAAGGTGGGCAGCCGCAACAGCTACAACATCGAGATGGCCGAGGACAACAACTCGCTCGAAGAGCTTGTGGTCATCGGTTACGGTACGGTGAAGAAGAAAGACCTTACCGGTGCCATCTCGGCAGTGAAGGGCGACGACCTTAGCAATCGCCGCACGACGATGCTTTCAAGCGCATTGCAGGGAGCATTGTCAGGCGTGATGGTGCGCCGCAGCAGCTCGGCGCCGGGTTCTGGGGCCGGCAGCATCCATGTGCGCGGTGTCACCACCATGGGTGACTCGTCGCCGCTCGTAATCGTTGACGGCGTTGAGGGCGACCTCGACTACGTGAACGCGAACGACGTTGAGAACGTGACCGTGCTCAAGGACGCGGCTGCGGCCAGCATCTACGGTTCAAAGGCCGCGGCGGGCGTCATCCTCGTAACCACCAAGCGCGGCTCGGACACGGGCAAGTTCCAAATCAAGTACAACGCCGAGTTCGGATGGGAAATACCCACCAAGCAGCCCGAGATGGTAGGCGTGACGCGCTATCTCGAGATGTTCAACGAACTGCGGTATAATGACAACCCGTCGGGAGGATTTTTCCAGGAGTATAGTGCCGACCGGACGAAAAACTGGATGAAGTACCACGAGACCGACCCCAACCATTATCCCGTGACCGACTGGACCGACCTTATCCTCAAAAGTTCGGCTCCGCGTATGACGCACACTATCAGCCTGAGCGGCGGAAACAAGTACATCCGCTCGCAGACGTCGCTCTCTTACGACGATGTGGACGGTCTTTATGACGGCCGCAAGTTCCAGCGTTACATGCTGCGCTCTAACAACGACTTCACCATAAACAAGTGGCTTAGCGCCTCGCTCGACCTCTTCGTGCGCCACGCCAAGAGCCAGAACAAGATATACGACCCCTTCAGCACCATGCGTCAGATGCCGGCCATCTACGCCGCAGTGTGGGACGACGGCCGACTGGCCGAGGGAAAGAGCGGCGCCAACCCCTACGGACTGCTAAAGGAAGGCGGCTCTACCGTCAGCCACTCTACCCAGGTGGGCGGTAAAGGCTCGCTCACAATCAAGCCGTTCGAGGGCTTAAGCATCCAGGCCATCGTGTCGCCGTACATCAACTACCAGAAATCAAAGCAGTTCAAGATGGCCTGCGGATACACGCTTGCCGACGACCCCAACACCTTCGGCGGATACTTCGACGGCGGAAGCGGCCAGTATGCCACCAACAAGCTTACCGAGGGACGCAACGACGACTGGCACGTAACATCGCAAGTCATCGCCAACTACATGCGCGACTTCGGCAAGCACAGCCTCACGGTGATGGCCGGTTTCGAGAACTATTACTCGAAGAGCGAGAGCCTCGGAGCTGCACGCGACCAGTATGTGCTCACAAACTATCCTTACCTTAACATCGGTCCGGAGGAATATATGGAAAACAGCGGCACGGGTTCGGAGTACACTTCCACCTCATGGTTCGGCCGCGTGCTCTATTCTTACGCTGACCGCTACCTCTTCCAGGCCAACGTCCGCCACGACGGCTCTTCACGTTTTGCGAAGAAGTACCGCTGGGGTACGTTCCCCTCGTTCTCCGCAGGATGGGTCGTCACCGAAGAACCGTTTATGAAGAGCTTTATGAACAGCCAGAAGTATCTGTCGTACTTCAAGCTGCGCGGCAGCTGGGGTAAGCTGGGTAACGAGCGCATCGGCAGCAACTACTTCCCCTACATCGCGCTGATGAGCTTCGGCAACACCATATTCTATATGGCTGACGGCTCTGTCGTTTCGGCCAACACCGCACGTCCGGCAGTGCTCGCAGTAGAGGACATCACGTGGGAGACTACAACGTCGACCGACATAGGTTTCGACGCCAATTTCTTCGACAACCGCCTGCGCCTGACATTCGACTACTACTGGAAGAAGACCACCGACATGCTCCTTGCCATACAGATACCTTACACCATGGGTTACAACGACCCGAACACCAATGCCGGCAAGATGTCGACCCACGGATATGACATCGACCTTACATGGCAGGACCACATCGGGGACTTCAACTACAGCATAAGCGTAAACTTCTCCGACTTCCTCTCGAAGATTGACTACATCAACAACTCCGACATCATCAGCGGCGGCAAAATCAAGCGTGCCGGAACATATTTCAACGAGTGGTACGGATACATCTGTGACGGAATATACCAGACGCAGGAAGAAGTCAACAACTCGGCTACGCTCAACTCAAGCGTGACCGTCGGTGACCTGAAGTACCGCGACATAAGCGGCCCCGACGGTGTGCCCGACGGCGTAATCTCGCCCGAGTACGACCGGGTGCCCCTCGGAAACTCGCTTCCCCGTTACCAGTACGGCGGACAAATCAACGCTTCATGGCGCGGCATCGACTTGAGCATGGCGTTCCAGGGCGTAGGAAACCAGAAGTCTTACCTTGAAAGGGCGATGGTTGAGCCGCTGCGCAACAACTACGGCAACATACCCGCGATACTCGAAGGCAAATACTGGAGTCCGTTCAATACCGACGAACAGAACGCAAAAGCCTTCTATCCGCGCCTGACAATGGTTTCTAAGGACAACAACTATGCTACGTCTGACCACTGGATATTCAACGGAGGCTACTTCCGTATGAAGAACATCACGCTCGGCTACACTCTGCCGCAGCAGTGGACACGCTACATCGGCATAGACCGCACACGCTTCTATGTCAGCGCGTCAGACCTGTTCTGCATCAGCGACTTCCCCGACGGGTGGGACCCTGAAATGGGAGTAAGCTCATATCCTATCACCACGTCAGTGGTATTCGGTATCCAAGTCACATTCTAATAAAAACCGCAAATACAATGAAAACAAAGATATTATTGTCAGCAATGGCAGCCGCCGGCCTTTGCCTTACATCATGTGAGAGCATGGACCTTGTGCCGAAGATGGAAGGCAACACGGAGTCTTGGTACACCACCGAGACCGAGTTGAACTTGGCGGCGAACGACTTTTACATTCTCGGCTACTGGCAGGAGCCGCTTATCTCGTCTGAACAGTGGACGGACAACACCACCTACCGTCTGCAGAACCGCAACCCAGGCAGCAATGGCACCGTGCTCGACGGTACGCTGAACGGCCAGCAGTACGAGGTGTATGCGCTGTGGCAGCAGAGCTACAAGCTCATAGCGCGCTGCAACACCATGCTCGAGAACATTCACAAGGCCGAGGGCAACGTGGCCGAGAGCGTAATCAACCGCTACAAGGGCGAGGCTTACTTCTGCCGCGCCTGCAAGTACGCCGACCTTACGTTCTTCTACGGTGACGTGCCCTACATGGACAGAACGATGACCATTGACGAGGCGGAGAAGATGGGCCGCCGCAACAAGGACGAGGTGAAGGAGCTTACATACGCCGACTTCGACAAAGCGATAGAGTATCTGCCCGAGTCATACGGTGTGAACGAGGAAATACATGCCACCAAAGGCGCGGCTCTGGCCATGAAGGCACGCTACGCCCTTTACATGCACGACTATGACATAGCCGAAGACGCCGCAAAGCGGTGCATCGACCTTGGCCTGTACGAGCTTTACCCAAGCTACTCGGAGCTGTTCCTTCAGTCTACAAAGAACGTGTCGGAAAAGGTGTTCTGCCTGCCGCGCTCAATCGCTACCGACGTGATACTCGACTCATGGTTCGTCAACAACGGCCTGCCGCGCAACGCCGGAGGCTACGGCTCTTACAATCCCTCATGGGACTTGTTGGCCGCCTACCTCTGCACCGACGGTCTGCCAATCGACGAGTCGCCGCTGTTCGACCCGCACAATCCGTTCAAGAACCGCGACCCGCGCTGCGCGATGACCATCGTAGAGTTCAACACCGAGCACTGCGGCTTTGAATACGACCCGAGTCCTGCAGCCACGGAGGTGATGAACTACAATACGGGTCAGATGCAGCGGAACCAAGATGCGCAGATTGTCAACACCAACTGTTCTTATAACGGACTTCTTTGGAAGAAGGGCATCGACGCAAGTTGGATGGAGAACGGCCGTCAGGTGGAGACCGACTATATAATAATAAGGTACGCCGACGTGCTCCTTATCTATGCCGAGGCTCTTATCGAGCAGAACAAGGACTTGGACGTTGCCGCCGACTACATCAACCAGGTGCGCGCACGCGCTTACGGTGTTGACAAGAGCGCGACGACTGAATATCCCGCCGTTGTCGCCACAGACCAGGCGCAGATGCGCAAGGCCGTGCGCATAGAACGCCGCATGGAGTTCGCCATGGAGAACCAGCGTCTGCAGGACCTTATGCGTTGGGACTTGGCAATCAAGGCTCTCAACGGTTACAATTATATATTGCTGAGAGACGCACAGCAGGAACTTACCGACGTTGTCAATACAGGCAACTGGTTCTGGGGCATGACGCCGCAGATTGACGAGGACGGACTGGCTGACTTCTCCGCCCTGTTCAACGCCGGCCTCTGCACCACGGGAGCGCAGCGTGTGTTCCCCGAGCGGCAGATGCTGTGGCCGATACCTACGCATGACACACAGTTGAATCCCAACCTTGGGAACAACCCCGGCTATTAACCATAAACAGACAAGACAATGAAAAACAGGATATTATTCAGCGGCCTCAAGGCCGTGTCGTTGGGACTGCTCGCCTTTATGGCGGCGTCCTGCAACGACGACATAGACAACTATTACTCGCGCAACCAGTCGGAAATCACGATTGAAGGGTCGGGCGAATACATCAAGCTTGACGAGAGCAAGCCCGACGAAGTGGCGCTCACCATCGACTGGTCGCCCGCGCATGACTACGGTTACGACTACGTCACCACGTACCAGTACGAGATGAGCGTGGGCAACGCGAACACTGCCATCGAGGAGTACGAGGACGACGGCAATTTCCACCGCGAGTTCACCAACGCCGAGCTGCAAGACCTGCTCGTAAACCACTTCGGAGTGACGACGAGCACCGCGGTAGACGTTACGTTCAAAATCACGGCATCGTTTGAAGGGCCTACGCTCAAAGTGCCTGATGTCGAGACAAAGACAGTGAAAATCAAGACATACGGGCCCAAGCAGTTTGTTGCCGACACTCTTTACATGGCCGGAACGGCCGTAGGCGACGGGCGCGTCGTGCTGTCGCCGAGCGAGGCTGACGCGCAGGTTTACAGCTACACGGGCCGTCTCGAGGCCGGAACAATCAACTTCCCCGTGGTGAACTTCGACGAGTACAACGCCATCGGCCCGGAAAATCCCGACACGCCCATCGAACTTAGCGACATGCCGGCGGTAATAACCGACCAGGCCGAGGCCAACTATTGGGTTGTGCCCGAAGCCGACAACTACCGCATTACGGTCAACCTGAGCGAGCACACCGTGCGCATCGTGGCAGCCGGAGCAGTGGTTGACGTCGACCAGATGTTCCTTGCCGGAACAGCCGTAGGCAGCGAGCAGGTTGAAATAGCCCAGACGCTTGAGAACGAGAACCTTTACGCTTGGCGCGGAGAGCTGCAGGCCGGCACGCTTTACCTGCCGCTGACGTATGAGGGAACACAGGAAATGTCGATAGTTCCTGCCGCCGCAGGCGACAGCGACATACACGACGGCTCGCAGCAGCCGTTCACCCAGGTTGCTACGTCTACCGCAGAGGCAAGCCGCTACTGGGAGATACCTGAAGCCGGAACTTACCGCATCGTGGTAAACAAGGAGGAGAAGACCATCACCATCTACTCCGCCGCTACCGACCTGAAGAACAAGACCGTCATCTTCAAGCGCACTCAAGGCGAAGCCAACGACAACTTCACCTGCGAGGTAGAGGCGCTTTGGATATTCGGAGGCAACAAGTATTACAACGGCAGCAAGCCGAGCGACGTTGTTCTGACGCAGAGCCTTGCCAACCCGCGCCTGTTCGTCTACAAAGGCGAAGCTTTGCAGGCCGACAATGTCAAGTTCTGCGCTACCAATAACTGGAACAACGAGTACGCCTTCGGTGCGAACGACACGAAGGATTCCAAGACCGATGTGACGTTTGGTCAGAAGTACTCTCCTCTTTACGGCGGCCAGGGCAACAACCGTTACGCTTGGTTCAACATGCCTGAAGGCACCAACTACATCGAGGTTTACATCGGTTCGGAGCAGTATGACGAGCATGAGAACGCCCTCAGCAAGTCTTGGGCATTCGAAGACTCATACGTGATTTTCGACCAGAAGTAATGAAACATTAAAAACAGCAACAACAATGAACAATATGAGAAAATACGGCATGATGCTACTTTCGGGCATGATGCTTTCATCTACGCTCGTCGTCGGAACCTCGTGTTCCGACGATGACGACATCTCCTCGTCGTCAACCAACTGGAATGTGTCGGGCAACGAAATCATAAGCATAGCTCCCGAGCGCTACAAAATCCTTCGGCTTTATGACATAGACGAGAACGGCGACACGGCAACTGTTACGTACAGCAAGGAAAGCCTGCACCCGGGCGAGCCGGTGCTCGACAGCCAGGGCAACCCCGTGTACAAGACGAAGCTGCTCAACCCAATGCAGGGCTGGGTTGTCTACGGCGGACTTGGCGACGGCCTTATCGACGACCTGGAGGAGCAGTATTCGCACTTCGAGACGGCAGAGGGCATTGACAACGTATTCTTGTACGGCGGTACGATGTACGTGCGCGGTGCTTGGAGCGACTTCGAGCCTGCCGAGGAAGGCCGTTACATCTGGGAAGACGAAAAATGGTCTGACGCCGACCTTGCAAAGTACAAGCAAGTAAAGCGTTTCCGCCTGATGCGCGACATAGCGAAGAGCTACGGCATGAAGCTGGCGTTTACCTTTGTGGTTGACAGCCGCGACAAGCATTACAACTTCACGCCTGAGTACGTGCGTGCTGCAGGCTGCAAGACCTTCGACGTTACCACCGGCTCTTGGCACGGATGGTCGCCTTATCCTGACGATCCTGTGTTCCAGGAGAAGTACGAGAAGTTCCTGACGGCCTTCGCCCAGAAGTTCAACGACCCCGATATAACGCAGTTTGTCAGCGGCTTCGGTCTCGGCAAGTGGGGCGAGACCCACTCACTTGTCTACTCCACGGGCGACGAGACACCGCGCCAGGCCGTCACCGACTGGATTACCGACGTGATGTCGCGCCTCTTCACGCGCGTGCCCATCGTCATAAACTACCACCGCTGCATAATGTCCACCAAGTCGAGCGGCGACGCCGACCTGGCTTCGGCCGAGCAGATTATCGACGAGTGCGTCAACAAGGGCTTCAGTCTGCGTCACGACGCGTTCGGCATGAAGCAGTATTATAAGGACTGGGAGCGCGGAATAGCTACTAAGTACCGCTACATCAGGCCAATCATTATGGAAGGCGGATGGGTTGAGGCACAGCACAGCGGCTCAATAGCAGGCGACGGATATGCCAACTTCGCGGAGGTGCGCAAGGGCGAGTTTGACGAGGCCAAGGGCGCCAACGTCAACATGATGGACCTGCGCTACTCCAGCAATGTGAATTCGGGCGAAACCCACTCGTGGTTCAACACGGCGTTCGACCTCGTTAAAGACTTCATCGCCGAGGGCGGTTACCGTCTCTATCCCGACAAGATTTCAGTGCCTCGCTCGGCCAATGCGGGCGGCAAGGTAACCCTTGTTCACCGCTGGCTCAACCTCGGCTGGGGCTACTGTCCCACCAACATACCGCAGTGGAACCAGAAGTACAAGGTATGCTTCGCCCTTTTGGACAAGAACACAGGCGAACCGCTTTACCGCTTTGTCGACCCCGCGCCTAACGTCAGCGACTGGGTGAAGGGTACTCCGCACTCTTACAGCACGTCGTTCACCCTTGACGGAGTTGCTCCCGGCGACTACACCTGGGGCGTTGGTCTTGTCGACACGACGAACAACAACGAGATTGGCATAATCATCTCCGCCCGCGACGAGTTCCAGACTAAGGACGGATGGGTGAAAATCGCCGATGTGACTGTAAATTGATTTAGGCTTCATCATAATCTCTTGAAAGGGCGTTGTGGCTTCGTGCCGCAGCGCCCTTTTTTATCAGCCGTAATCCGAAAGGCCGCCTTTTGCGCTGCAAAAGGCGGCCTTTTAGCGTGTAAAAGGTGGCCTTTTGGAAGGTAAAAGGCCACCTTTTGCATTGCGCCTTGTCCAGCCTTGCTTTTAAGGCGGTTTGCGGCTATTAGGCTTATCGGCCCTATCGGGCTTATAAGCCCTATTTGCTTGATAGGCCGGATAGGCCCGATAGGGCGGATAAGGCAAATATGGCAAATGGTAAAAGCTAATCCGCCAATCAGCAAAAAACAACCCGCCAATCAGCAAAAGCATATCAAGCTCCCTCCCTTTGGGAGGGTTGGGGTGGGTCTCGGGTTAGGTTGGGGTGGGTGTCAGGTGGTACTGGGGTGGGTGTCAGGTTGGGGTTGGTTTCTTTTTTGTCCTTTTCTTCCTATATATTTTTTCTCCCTTTGCGTCATAAATAATGAAAACTTATACTGGAAAACTTACGATGAAACGATTACTGACAACTGTTTTCGCTTTGCTGACGCTTCATGCCTCGTTCGCGGCCGACGTGCTCGTAGAGGCTGAGTCGTTCGCCGACAAGGGCGGATGGGCAGTCGACCAGCAGTTCATGGACCTTATGGGTTCGCCGTATCTCATAGCTCACGGCATGGGTGTGCCCGTGGCCGACGCTACCACAACGGCCGACGTGCCCGAGGACGGGCGTTACCGCGTGTGGGTGCGCACGTACAACTGGACTTCGCCCTGGCACAAGGGCGAGGGGCCGGGGAGCTTCCGTGTAGGCGTAGGCGGCAGGTTCAAGACACCGAAGATGGGCTGCACCGGCGACAGCTGGCAGTGGCAGGACGGCGGAACGGTGAAGCTCAAGAAGGGCGCACGCCGGCTGACGCTGCACGACATGACCGGCTTCGACGGCCGTGTGGACGCGATACTTCTCACTACCGACCTTGAAAGCTCGCCCGAGGAGCGCTTCGGCGCAGGGCACGACTGGCGCTTCGCCCTGCTCGGGGGCAGGCAGCCGCAGGCCAAGCAGTTCGACTTTGTTGTAGTTGGCGGCGGCATCGCCGGCATGTGCGCGGCCGTGACAGCGGCTCGCCTGGGCTGCCGCGTGGCCTTGGTCAACGACCGCCCCGTGCTCGGAGGCAACAACTCGTCGGAGGTGCGCGTGCATCTCGGCGGAATAATAGAGACCGGACAGTATCCAGCCCTTGGCCGCATGATACGCGAGTTCGGCCACAGCCGCGGCGGAAACGCCAAGCCCGGCGACTATTACGAGGACGCCAAGAAAGACTCTTTTGTCCTCGCAGAACCCAATGTGACTTTGTTTTCAGGATGGCATGCCACCGGCGTGAAGGCCGGTGAGGGTAAAATCTCTTCAGTTACAATACAAAACATCGAGACGGCGGAGCGCATCGTGCTCTCCGCCCCTCTCTTCAGCGACTGTACCGGCGACGGCTCCATAGGCGTATGGGCCGGTGCCGACTTCGCCATGGGCCGCGAGGCGCGCTCCGACTACGGCGAGAGCATGGCGCCAGAGGTGGCCGACTCAATCGTGATGGGCGCGTCGGTGCAGTGGTACAGCGAGAAGACGGAAGGCAAGAGCCGCTTCCCCAAGTTCGCTTACGGCGTGGACTTCAACGAAGGCAACGCCGAACGTGTAACCATGGGCGAGTGGACTTGGGAGACGGGAATGAACCGCAACCAGATAACCGAGGCCGAACGCATACGCGACTACGGTCTGCTCGTGGTGTATTCAAACTGGAGCTTCCTCAAGAACCGCGCCTCCTTCCGCAAGGATTACGCCAACCGCCGCCTCGCATGGGTGGCCTACGTGTTGGGCAAACGCGAGTCGCGCCGCCTTCTCGGCGACTATGTGCTGGCGCAGGACGACATCGACAAGGACGTGCGCCACGAGGACGCGTCGTTCACCACGACGTGGGCCATCGACCTGCACTTCGCCGATTCGGTCAACTCGGCGCGCTTCCCGGGCAACGAGTTCAAGACACGCACCGTGCATCACTGGATACATCCCTACGCCGTTCCCTACCGTTGCCTCTACTCGCGCAACGTTGACAACCTGTTCATGGCAGGCCGCAACATCAGCTGCACGCACGTTGCATTAGGCACTGTGCGCGTGATGCGCACCACGGGAATGATGGGCGAGGTAGTGGGCATGGCCGCCGCGCTGTGCAAGAAGCACAATACCACGCCGCGCGAGGTGTACCACCACCATCTTGGCGAGCTGCGCTCGCTCATGGAAAAGGGCGCGGGCCGCGCCGATGCGCCCGACAACCAGCGCTTCAACGAGCCCAACAAGACGCTGCCTTTGCCAAAAGCCTTAATGCAGAAAGAAGCACAACAGAAATGAGAAACATAACATTAACCATGATTTTTTTGTCGGCTGTAGTTCTGTGTCCGCGCCAGTCGCGGGCGCAGGGCTATGCCACTATGCAGGGAGACACGCTCCGCATAGGCAACAGCCACATCGAGCGGGTGTTCCTCTGGAACGGAGGCGAACTGAAAACCGTCGCCCTTGTCGACAAGGATGGCGGCAAGGTGATGCGCTCGAAAGGCTCGCAGCCCGACTTCCTCGTAGTAAAAGGCAAGGCCGAGGACGGCCGATGGGCGAAGGAGAACGTGCCTTCCGACGGCGTTCACCCGGCTTATCTGCAAGTAACAGTTGACTACCGCAAGGGCAGTCTTGAGATAAAGAGGCAGTACCGCGTGTACGATGTGCCGGCCATAGCCTGCCACACGTGGCTCCGCGGACATCTTGCCACCATAGAACAGGGCCGCGAAGTGTCCGGCGCCGACCGCAAGAACATCGAGTTTAAGGAAGACATGGACGCCGGAGTGAAAATCCCCGTGCTCGACCGTCTTGAACTTCCAGGCAACCACTGGCGGTGCAATGCCGTGGAGTTCTTCGACTATACCGACTGGAACGACAACCTCGTGACCAGCCGAAGCTTCATTCCCTACCGCGAAAACGGCTATCGCGGCAACCTGCTCGTGGCCTCCGACCTCGTGACAGGCAGCGGTTTCTTCATCCTGAAGGAAGCTCCCTGCTCGTCAACTCAGCTCCATTACCCCGGGTACGACTTCCGCGCGGAGTACGGAAACTTCAAGGTTACCGGCCTTGGAGTGGCTTCCGGCGACGTTACTCCTGACGGCTGGACATCCGTCTACGGCGTTGTCACCGGCGTGTTTGGCGGCGGCGAACGCGAGGCTCTTACCGCCTTGCACGACTACCAGCGGCAGGCGCGCCTCGAAAAGGCCACGGGCAGCGACGGCGACGAGATGGTTATGCTCAACACATGGGGCGACCGCAGCCAGGATTCGAAGATAAACGAGGCGTTCTGCCTTGCCGAACTCGACCGCGCCGCACGGCTCGGAGTGACCGTGTTCCAGCTCGACGACGGCTGGCAGATAGGCAAAAGCCCCAACTCCAAGGTGGCAAAAGGCTCGTTCAAGGACATCTGGAGCAACAAGGATTACTGGAAGCCGGACCCCGTGAAGTTCCCCGACGGCCTGCGTCCAATCGTTGAGAAGGGCAAGCGGCTCGGCATCCGCATAGGCCTTTGGTACAATCCCAGCGTGCAGCACGACTTCGCCGACTGGCGCAAGGATGCCGACGCGATACTCGGATTATGGCGGGAGTACGGTATAACGGTGTTCAAGATTGACGGACTTCAAATTCCGACGAAGGCCGCCGAGCAAAATCTGCGTTCGCTGTTCGACACTGTTCAGAAGGAAAGCGGCGGCCAGGTAATCTTCAACCTCGACGCTACGGCAGGGCGAAGGGGCGGCTATAACATGTTCACGGAGTACGGAAACATATTCATGGAGAACCGATACACCGACTGGGGCAACTATTATCCGTTCCATACGCTGCGCAACCTGTGGCAGCTTTCGCGCTACGTGCCCGCCCAGAGGTTGCAGGTGGAGTTCCTGAACAAGTGGCGCAACACGGCGAAATACGCCGAGGGCGACATCTTCGCGCCGCAAAACTACACGTTCGACTACCTCTTCGCCACCACGATGGCAGGCCAGCCGCTGGCTTGGATGGAAGCGCAGAACCTGCCCGAGGAGGCTTTCGCCACCGGCAACCTTGTCAAACAGTACACCAAGATACAGGAAGACCTGCACAGCGGAACAATACTTCCCATCGGCGACGAGCCTTCAGGCCGCTCGTGGACGGGCTTCCAGTCAATCAAGGACAGCCGTTCGGGCTACTTCATCGTGTACCGCGAGGACAACGCCGACGCTTCTGCGTGGGTCAAAACATGGTTTGACGGCGGAGAGAAAGTCACCCTTACGCCACTGATGGGCGGCGGCAAAGCCTGCGAAACGACAGCCGACGACGAGGGACGGGTGCGCTTTACGCTGGCGGAGAAGAACAGTTTTGCACTTTACAAATATGAGATAAATTAGGGAGTTATAGGGAGTTAAGGGGAGTTATCCACTCGCTATGCTCGTTAAGGGAGTTAAAGGACAATAGCTTTTGAGGGTAATGCCCTTTAACTCCGGCGACCGCAAGGAAGCCTAACTCCCTTTAACTTCCTCTAACTCCATTAAAATAAACAAACGACAAATACCTAACAACCTGACATATGAGAAAGACACTGATGCTATTGCTTGCCCTGATGCCCCTCGGGCTGTGGGCTGCGACCGACTACATCGCCAACGTTTATGGCCGCGACTACCAGCTGCTCAACGGCAAGTGGGCGGCAATCGTCGACCTTTACGACGCAGGCGGCAAGATGGAAATCTACAAAAACAAGACCGCCGCGAAGCCCGAAGAGTTTTACGAATACTCCTTTGAGAACGGCCTGCGCCTCAATGTGCCGGGCGACTGGAACTCGCAGGCACCCGAACTGAAATACTACGAGGGCACCGTTTGGTACGCCCGCCACTTCAACGCGCAGCCCGTTGACGGCAAGCGCAACTTCCTTTACTTCGCCGGAGTGAGCTACCGCTGCAACATCTACCTGAACGGCGAGAAGATAGGAAGTCATGAAGGCTCGTTCACTCCGTTCCAGTTCGAGGTTACAGGCAAGCTGAAACAGGGCGGCAACCTGCTCGTCGTTGAGGTGAACAACCGCCGACAGAAGGACGCCATACCGGCGATGTCGTTCGACTGGTGGAACTACGGCGGCATAACACGCGACGTAATGCTCGTCACCCTGCCCGAAACCTACATCAGCGATTACTTCATCCGTCTTGACAAACACCGCGCAGACCTCATCCATATCGACGCGGAGCTGTCGCAGGCGGTGGCCGGAAGGCAGATAAAGGTAAGCCTGCCGCAGCTGAAGCGCGACGTTACGCTGACTACCGACGCTGAAGGCAAGGCCCATACGCAGCTCAAAGTCAAGGGCTTGCGCCGCTGGTCTACCGACGACCCGTGGCTTTACCGCGTGGAGCTGACGACCGACGGCGACCGCGTGACCGACGAGATAGGCTTCCGCAACATCGAAACCAAGGGCACGCAGATACTGCTCAACGGCAAGCCCGTGTTCCTTCGCAGCATCTCTTTCCATGAGGAAATACCCCAACGCATGGGTCGCGCCTGCACGCCGGGCGACGCGATGATGCTTCTCTCGGAAGCGCGCGACCTCGGAGCGAACATGATTCGACTGGCGCATTACCAGCAGAACGAGTACATCGTGAGGCAAGCCGAGCGCATGGGTTTCATGCTCTGGCAGGAGATACCCGTGTGGCAGGCCATCGACTTCACCAACGAGGAGACCTTGGCAAAGGCTTCGAAGATGCTCACAGAGACCATCCTGCGCGACCGCAACCGTTGCGCCGACTGCTTCTGGGGCATCGCCAACGAGACGCAGAACACCCCGGAGCGCAACCGTTTCCTGTCGAAACTGCTGCAAACGGGCAAGGACATCGACACTACGCGCCTCTTCGTGGCCGCCTTCGACCTTGCTTATTTCGACAAAACGGAAGACAAGTTCGTGATGCACGACGACTTCTGGCCGAACCTTGACATGGTGGCCATCAACAAATACATGGGCTGGTACGCGGCGTGGCCTAAAGACCCGGCCGACATCCACTGGGACGTTGCCCCCGGCAAGCCGCTCTTCATCTCGGAGTTCGGTGGCGAGGCGCTCTACGGCCAGCACGGCGACAAGGACTGGGCCAGCAGCTGGAGCGAGGAGTATCAGGCCGAACTGTTCCGCAAGAACCTGCTGATGTTCGAGAACATACCCAACCTCTGCGGCGTGTCGCCATGGATATTGTTCGACTTCCGCAGTCCTACGCGCCTGCACCCCACGAACCAGGACGGCTGGAACCGCAAGGGACTCGTGTCCGACCAAGGGCAAAGGAAGCAGGCATGGTACATCATGCACGATTACTACGCCAAGAAAAAGGCCGGTGACGAGCGGCGTTAAGCCAGGCGGACGGCGGTCATCCGGCGGCCTGTAAGCCGCCATCGTATCAGTCCCATCCGTCCCATCGCTCCCATTACTCCCATCCAACGCCAAGCAAAAGGTGGCCTTTTGCGCCATAAAACATGGCCTTTCGGCCTGTAAAAGGCGGCAAATCGCAAGCCAAAAGGCCACCTTTTGCAAGGGTGTTGGTAATATGCTGAAAATCAATTCGTTGCATACTGAAAATCAATTCGTTGCAAAAGCTCTAAACAATAGCCTTTTTGCAGCTCAATCCAGGCGGTCGGTATCTGTCATTCCGCGCTCCGACGCGGAATCCAGAAAACACCAAAGGGACAAATGACGTTGGTCGCATACACTGGATTCCGCGTCGGAGCGCGGAATGACAGATACCGACCGCCTGGATTAGTCCTTAACTCCTGAACATAAAAAAACATCATGAAAGCTTGCAATCGTGCTATAACCGTTAATCGCGTATAAGCCAACAAGGCATTTGGCTTTAACTTCTTAGCGACCGTAGGGAGCGATTACTTCTTTAACTTCTTTAACTCCTGAATAAAAACTCCTTTAACTTCTGAAAATAAAAAACATCAACTACCAATATGAAACCAATAAAACCAATACTTCTGTTGCTGCTTGCCCTCGTGCTGGCGGTCATGCCTGCCACGGCTGCCGACAAGGTGCTGAAGGTGCTTGCGATAGGCAACAGCTTCTCGGCTGACGCCGTAGAGCAGAACGTTGTCGAGCTTGCCGCAGCCGACGGCAGGCAGATGATTGTGGCAAACATGTTCATCGGCGGCTGTCCCCTTAGCCGCCACGTAGACAATGCGCGGCAGGACAAAGGCGCATACCGCTACCGCAAGACCGGCGTTGACGGCAAGCGGGTGCAGCAGGACAACATGTCCATAAGCCGTGCGCTGGCCGACGAGCAGTGGGACTACGTCTCCTTGCAGCAGGCCAGCGACCGTTCAGGCCAGCCGGAGACCTACGAGCCTTACCTCACTGAACTGATAGAGTACATAAAAAAACTGTCGCCAAAGAGCGAGATAGTGTGGCACCAGACGTGGGCTTACGCCAAAACGTCGCGCCACGGAGCGTTTCCGCGCTATGGAAACGACCAGCTGCGCATGTACAACTGCATTGTTGACGCGGCGCAGAAGGCCGTGAAAAGCCACGGCATTGACATCGTGATACCCGTAGGAACGGCAATCCAGAACGCGCGCACGACCTTCATCGGCGACAACATGAACCGCGACGGACACCATCTTGAGAACTCTTACGGACGCTACACGGCGGCCTGCACGTGGTACGAAGCACTGACAGGGCGCAGCGTTGTGGGCAATGCCTACCGTCCGAAGGGCTTGAACGGCGACCTTGCACGCGCCGCACAGGAAGCTGCCCACGCGGCGGTGGGTAGTCCGTGGACGGTCACCAACCTTGCCTATATACAGCCTTCAACGGTGCTTTACAAGGACAAGTCGGTGCCCGTGGCAGTGCGCGTGGAAGACCTTTTGCACCGCATGACGATGCACGAGAAGGTGATGCAGATGGTGCAATACACCCTCGGAACAAACAATATAGAGAACAACAAGGGCGTGGAGGTGAAGAACATCCCGGCGGAGACAGGCTCGCTGATTTACTTCGGCACTGAACCCACCCTGCGAAACAACATGCAGCGGCACGCCATGGAGGACAGCCGCCTCGGCATTCCGATACTTTTCGGCTACGACGCGATACACGGTTTCCGCACAATATTCCCCATTCCGCTGGCTCAGGCGTGCAGCTTCAACCCCCATCTTACGCGCCTTTCATGCCGCGTAAGCGCTCAGGAGGCGCGCATGTCGGGCGTTGACTGGACGTTCTCGCCCATGATTGACGTGGCGCACGACCCGCGCTGGGGGCGCGTTGCCGAGGGTTACGGTGAAGACCCGTATCTTAACGGAGTGTTCGGGGCGGCCGCCGTGCGCGGCTATCAGGGCAAGAACCTGGCCGACAGCGTGTCGATAGCCGCCTGCCTGAAGCACTACGTGGCCTACGGAGCTTCGGAGGCGGGGCGCGACTACGTATATACCGAGGTGTCGCGGCAGACCCTTTGGGACACATATCTGCCCCCTTACCGCAAGGCTTTGGAGGCAAATCCGGCCACGGTGATGAGCTCTTTCAACAACTTCAGCGGCACTCCGGTCACCGCAAGCAAGTATCTGCTTACCGATGTGCTGAAGAAACAGCTTGGCTTCGGCGGTTTTATTGTGTCCGACTGGGCGGCCATCGAGCAGCTGAAAGCACAGGGAGCGGCGCGCGATTTGAAGCGTGCCGGCGAGCTGGCGGCCAACGCTGGGCTTGACATGGACATGATGTCGCACTCTTACGACAAGCATCTTGAGCAGCTTGTGGCCGAAGGACGGGTTGACACTGCCGTCATCGACGATGCCGTAAGGCGCATCCTCAAGGTGAAATTCGACCTCGGACTGTTTGAAAATCCTTACACTCCGGCGGTCAATGACGACTCTCGCTTCCTTCGTAAGGAGAGCGTCAAGCTGGCCGAAGAGCTGGCCGAAGAGTCTATGGTGCTGCTGAAGAACGATAACAATACGCTCCCCCTGTGCACGCAGAAGCGCATTCTGCTCACCGGACCGTTGGCCGACGCGCCCTTCGACATGCTCGGCTGTTGGTACGGACACGGCGAAACGGGCGACATAACGTCAATCCTCACCGCCATGAAGACGGAGTTTGAGGGCAAGGCCGACGTGCAGTATGTACCCGGTTGTCCGTTCGAGGGCGACGACGAGAGCGGCTTCCGTGATGCCGTAAAGGCTGCGAAGAAGGCCGATGTCATTGTTGTCTGCCTCGGAGAGAAGGGCAAATGGAGCGGCGAGAACGCCTCGCGTGCCTCCATCGAGCTGCCCGGCGTGCAGCTGCGCTTCCTCGAAGAACTGAAGAAAGCAGGCAAGCCGGTGGTTGTTGTGCTGTCAAACGGCCGTCCGTTGCAGCTCGACCGCGTCGCTCCTTTGGCCGATGCGATGGTCGAGATGTGGCAACCCGGCATCGTGGGCGGCACTCCTTTGGCCGGAATACTGTCAGGACGGGTCAATCCTTCGGGACGGCTCGCGATGACGTTCCCCGTCACCGGCGGCCAGATACCTATCTATTATAACCGCCGTCCGAGTGCGCGCCATCATCAGGGGTTCTACCATGACCTGACGAGCGACCCTCTTTACGAGTTCGGTTACGGCCTTAGCTACACCACGTTCGAGTACGGCGAGCCTGTGGTTTCACGCACAACGCTGGACAAGAAAGGACGTTTCAGCGTGGAAGTTGAGGTCAGGAACACCGGCGCGGTTGACGGCAAGGAGACCGTTCTTGGCTTTGTCACATGCCCGTATGCCGAACTTACGCGCCCCGTCAAGGAGCTTCGCTTCTTCACCAAGAAGGAAATCAAGGCCGGGGAGACCGTAAAGTGCCGTTTCGACCTTAACGTCCAGCGCGACCTCGGCTTTGTCAACGACAAGGGAGAGACCGTTGTAGAGCCGGGCGAATACCGCATAACAATAGGCGGAAAGACTGTAACATTGGAAATAACTGAATGAAAACGATGAAAAACATCAAGTGTTTGTTAGTCACGGCGGCGGTGACTTTTACCGCCGTTGCTGCCAAGGCGCAGACCGTGACACCTGAAATAGAGAAACGGGCGGCGGCCATCGTGGAGAAGATGACGCTCGAAGAGAAGGTCAGCTACCTGTCGGGCGCGACATCGTTCTCGCTCCGTGAGATACCGAGAGTAGGCATTTCTACGGTGCTGTTGGCCGACGGTCCCGTTGGGCTTCGCAACCATGCGCCCCACAGCACGCTGTATCCTGCGTCGATGTTGAGCGCCGCCACGTGGAACAGGGACTTGCTCTTCCGCCTTGGAAGCTCGTTGGGCAACGATGCGAGGGCACGAGGCGTGGGCATACTCCTGGGTCCCGGCGTGAACATCTACCGCTCGCCGCTGTGCGGAAGGAACTATGAGTACTTCGGAGAAGACCCTTATCTCACCGGCGAAGCCGCCCTGGCGTACATCAATGGAGTGCAGTCAAAGGGCGTGATGGCCACCATCAAGCACTTCGCAGGCAACAACCAGGAGTGGAGCAGGCATCATGTAAGCTCGGAAATTGACGAGCGCACGCTCTTCGAGATATACTTCCCGGCGTTCTACAAGGCCGTGACCAAGGGCAACGTAGGTGCTGTCATGGACAGCTACAACCTGCTAAACGGCGTGCATTCAACGGAGAACGCGTGGCTCAACAAGGAAGTGCTGCGCAACCGTTGGGGTTTTAAGGGCATAATAATGTCCGACTGGACATCGGTATATTCAACCATAGCGGCGGCCAACAACGGCATGGATTTGGAGATGCCGAAGGGAAAGAACCTCAACATCGAGAAGCTGCGCCCGGCCATCGAGGCAGGAACGGTGGATGAGAGGGTGATTGACGAGAAGGTGCGCCACATCCTCCAGACCATCATGGCCTTCGGAATATTCGACCGGAAGCAGAAGGACGAGAGCATACCTCTTGACAATCCGGCATCGCGCGAGACTGCCCTTGCACTGGCTCGCGAGGGCATCGTGATGCTGAAAAACGACGACGGAGTGCTCCCCCTGCGCGGGACGACGGCTTTGGTAGGCCCTAATGCCACCGCCATAACTACCGGCGGAGGCAGCGGAAACGTTGTTCCCTTCACCGAGACGACCGTGAGCGAGGCTCTGGCAAAGATGAAACCGAAGACCATAATGCTTACAGACGACGTTATCTACGAAGACATTGCCGACCAGGTGTTCACCGACTCTACGATGAAGACAAAGGGTTTCCGCGGCGAATACTTCAAGAACAAGGGGTTGAAGGGCGATGCCGACGTGCTGAGGGTTGACCCGAAGGTGGACTTCGACTGGCAGTATGGTCGCCCGATGGACGGCTTCCCCACCGACACTTTCTCTGTCCGTTGGAGCGGATGCTACACAGCCAAGGCCGACGAGACGCTGAAAATATACATCGGAGGTGACGACGGTTACCGCATAAAGGTGAACGGCAAGACCGTGGCAGGCGACTGGGGAAACCACGCCTACTCGTTCCGCGAGCTGGCGTTGAAGGTGAAAGCCGGCGTGAGGAACGACATCGTGGTGGAGTATTTTGACAACATATCGTCAGCCAACATAAAAGTGAGCATGAAGCGGCTCAACGAAAAGAAGCTGTTTGAGGGCATACGCAAGGCCGACAACGTGGTTTACTGCGCCGGATTCAACAGCAGCATCGAGGGCGAAGGCTTCGACCGCCCCTTCGAGCTGCCGCAGTTCCAGAGGGAGATGATTGGCCGCATCGCGGCTGAAAACCCCAACATGGTGGTTGTAGTCAATGCTGGCGGCGGCATAGCCTTCAAGCCTTGGATTGACAAAGTAAAGGGAGTGCTTATGGCTTGGTATCCCGGACAGGAGGGCGGACAGGCCATCGCCGAGATACTGCGCGGCAAACTGTCGCCCAGCGGCAAGCTGCCCATATCGATAGAGGAGAAGCTTGAGGACAACCCTTCTTACGAAAACTATCACGAAAACATGCAGGGACGCGAGCTTCGGTCGGTGGAATACCGCGAGGGAGTGTTCATGGGATACCGCGGTTACGACAAGACGGGCGTAAAACCGCTGTTCCCCTTCGGCTTCGGACTGTCTTACTCTACCTTCGAATACTCCGGACTTACGCTTGAAAAGACCGGCGACTGCGAGGTGAAAGTGGCCTTCAACGTGAAGAACACCGGCAAGATGGAAGCCAAGGAAACGGCCCAGGTGTACGTCTCCGACCGCCAGTCGCTCGTAAAAAGGCCGTTGAAAGAGCTTAAAAACTTCGAGAAAGTATCGTTGAAACCGGGCGAAACGAAGCGCGTTGAGCTTACGCTCGACAAGGAAGCCTTCGCCTATTACGACGTGATGCAGCAGCAGTTCGTAGTCGAGCCGGGCACGTTCACCGTGTCGGTGGGCGGCAGTTCGGCCGACCTTCCCCTCAAACAGGACATCGAACTCTGACCTCCGCGTAACTGCCTGATAATCAATAGTATTACAAAAGGCCGCCTTTCGCATTGCGAAAGGCGGCCTTTTAGAGGGTAAAAGATGGCCTTTTGCACGGCAAAAGATGGCATATAGAAGCCCCTCCCCAGCCCTCCCAAAGGGAGGGAGCTTGGAATGCTCTTGTCAATATGCTTTATTTGTCTTATCAGGCTTATTTGTCCTATTCAGCTAATAGAACTTAATCTGTACTCGTTCCCAACCTTCTATAAGTGAGGGAGCTTGATTACTATTCCTCAATCAGTCACAATTGAGGCACTTGGTAATAGTCATGCCGCGCTGCGACGCGGCATGACTATTACCGTTTTACGTTTATATCTGCTTATTCTCCACGCATTGTAAACCTCAGAAGCATGCTTTCAGTATCTCGACGATGTTCTTCGGCTTGCCCATAGTGTAGAAATGAACCACCTGGACGCCGTGTGCGAGCAGGTCCTTGCACTGCATCGTACACCATTCCGTGCCCGTGCGGTAAGCCTTCTCCTTGTCGTCGCCGGCCTTGCGCATGGCCTCTGAAAGCTCCAAGGGTATGTCGAGCGAGAACGCTTCGGGCAGCAATGTGAGCTGCCTGACGGTCGACAGCGGCTTCAGTCCCGGTATTATGGGCACCGTTATGCCGGCCTCGCGGCACAGGCGGACGTAGTTGTAATACACGTTGTTGTCGAAGAACATCTGCGTTATCACGTAGTCGGCGCCTGCGTCAACCTTTTTCTTCAGGTTGGCGATGTCGGTCTCGATGTTCGGAGCTTCGAAGTGCTTTTCCGGGTAGCCGCCCACGCCTATGGAAAAGAAGCCGTCAAACCGGCTGATTGTCTCCACAAGCTCGCTTGCGTAGCGGTAACCGCCCGGCTCGGGGGTGAACCTCTTTTCGCCTACTATCGAGTCGCCGCGTAGCGCCATGACGTTGCTTATGCCCATGAAGCGCAGGTCGTGCAGCTCGCTGTCTATCTTTTCGGCCGTCGCTCCGCCGCAGATGATGTGCGGAACGGTCTCCACGTCATACTCCGCCATTATCGCTCCGCACACCGCCACCTCGCTTATGCGGTTTCTCACGAGGTGCTTCGAGTATGTGCCGTCGGGCATTCCGCGGTATTCGTACTCGTCCCTGTGGCAGGTAACGTTGATGTATTTCGGGCTGAACTCCATGAACGGCCTTATCGACTCGACAAGTTCCTGCTTGGTAAGTCCCTTCAGCGGCGGCACAATCTCCAATGAGGGGAATGCCTGTCCGCCCTTTGCCAGTATCTCGCTGATTTTCATATTCGTTGCAATATTTATGTTGTTATTCGAGCAGATGCCCCAAGAAGCGGCGTGTTTCCTCGGCAGTCATGCCGCGGCGTGCGGCATAATCGTCAATCTGTCGGCGTGAAATGCGCCGTATGTCGGGGTAGGTGGCGTCCTTGTGGATTAGCGCCAGACCGCAGATTGAGGCTTCAGGGGACATCGCGCAGCTGTCGGTCAGGGTGATGCCGAGCTTCTCCGAGCATGGCAGCAGCCGCAGTATGTCGCGCTTCAGCGTGTGGTCGGGACAGCTGGCGTAGCCTGCCGCAGGCTTGATTAGCCGCCAGCCTTCGCCCTGCGGCACGTCTTTGGCTATCTGTGCGTCAAGCCATAGTGACGCGGCTTCGGCCAAGGTGTTCATTACCGAGCGTTCCAACAAGCCGCCGTAGCCGTCGTCATGGGCGCCGTCGGCTGTGCTTCCGCCGCGCGTCTTGTCAACGCTGACGGCGAAAACGCCCACGGGCGACGTGAAGCCAAGACCCTTTCCGGGCACGAAGTCGCACAACGACAGGCACACGCCGGCGCCCTCATGCTGTGCCGCCGGCCTTTCCTGGCGCAGCATAGGCAGGCGTTCCGTGCCGCCGCCGGCCGTGTTCAGGCATATACAATCGTCGTCAGTGAACGCGCCGAACCACTTTGTCCCTACCGTAATACGGCATCCACCGTCCGCCTTGAAGCGGCTAATCACCGCCTCGGCGTCGCTCCGCAGGGCTGCCAGTTCGGGCGTGTCGCCCTGCAACTTGCCGTACTTCACGTCCCATGCGGTGTAAAACATCTTCCAATCGAAGTAGGGCAGCACCTCATCTATACTTATCTCGCCCACCTGAATGTCGCCCGGCGCGGCGTGGTTGAAGTATCTTTCCGGCGCGAAAACCGGCTTTTTTGCGGCTGTTTCGCCAGCGGACGGTCTGCCGTTCTTGTCGTAAAGCGAGCGCAGACGTGCCTGTGCGGCGTGCTCTTCACGCTCGAACGCGTCGCGGTCAATCATCAGCTGCTTTGCCTTCACTGCGCTGTCGGACGCATCAGAGCCGTAGAACACGTGGCCGTAGAGCGGCGCGAGCTTCACGGCGGTGTGCAGGGCGGAGGTCGTTGCACCGCCTATGAGCAGGGGAGTGCTCATCCCCCTGCGTTCCATCTCGCGGCAAAGCTCCTCCATCTGGTACAGCGACGGAGTGATAAGGCCGCTCACCGCCACGATGTCAGCACGCTCCCTGATGGCCGTTTCGAGTATTTTCTCCTTGTCAACCATCACTCCGAGGTCGGTAACTTCAAACCCGTTGCAGCCCAACACTATTGCGGTTATGTTCTTTCCGATGTCGTGAACGTCGCCTTTTACGGTCGCGATGACTACCTTCGGCCGTGCCGTTGACTGCCGTCCGGCGGCCTTTGCGGCGGCGTCAGGCCCGTCTTCCATGTACGGCTGGAGTATATCGACGGCCTCTTTCATCACCTTTGCCGACTTGACTACCTGCGGAAGGAACATCTTTCCGCCGCCGAACAGCTCGCCGACGCGCTTCATTCCGTCCATCAGGGGCCCTTCGATGATTGCCACGGCGGTGCCGTATGTGGCGAGGCAGGCCGTCAGGCAGTCGGCCAGGCTGTCGGACTTGCCCTTCACCAAGGCTTCGGCCACGCGCTCTCCGGGGGTCAACGCTTCGCCGGAATGCGCCATTTCACCGTTTCCTTGACCTGTTGTGGGTGCGCCGTCGGCGGCTTCTTGCGCCTTGGCTTTTGTCTCGACTATCTCACGCGCCTTGTCAATAAGCCTCTCGGTTGCGCCCTTGTCGGTGTTGAAAATCACGTCTTCGACACATCGGAGCAGGGCCGGTTCGATGTCGTCATATATCTGGAGCATGCCCGGATTGACGATGGCCATGTCCAAGCCGGCCTTTATCGCGTGGTAGAGGAACGCCGAGTGCATGGCCTCGCGCACTGCGTTGTTGCCGCGGAAGGCGAACGAAAGGTTTGACACTCCGCCCGAAGTGAGCGCCCCGGGCAGGTTGTTTTTTATCCATTCCACCGCCTTTATGAAGTCGGCGGCATACAAAGCATGCTCCTCGATGCCTGTGCCTATGGCGAGAACGTTCACGTCGAAGATGATGTCTTGCGGCGGAATGCCGGCCTGTTTGGTGAGCAGCCGGTATGCACGCGAACATATTTCTGTCTTCCGCTGGAATGTGGTTGCCTGGCCTTCCTCGTCGAACGCCATGACGACCATTGCCGCCCCGAGCCGCCTTATCTCCTTAGCTTTGGCGAGGAAGGCGTCTTCACCCTCCTTTAGGCTTATGGAGTTGACTATGCACTTGCCCTGAGCGTTCTTCAGTCCGGTGACGATTGTGTCCCAGTGTGACGAGTCAATCATGAGCGCGGCGCGTGCAACGGCCGGGTCGTTGGATATGTATCGCAGGAATTTGCCCATTTCATCGGTGCTGTCGAGCATGGCGTCGTCCATGTTGATGTCGATGATGTCGGCACCGTTCTCAATCTGTCCGGCGGCCACGCGCAGTGCTTCGGCATAGTCGCCGGCGGCTATCAGCCTTGCGAACTTGCGCGAACCGGCCACGTTGGTGCGTTCGCCCACGTTGGTGAAGTTGCGCGTCGCCAGGTCGATGCTTACCGTTTCAAGTCCGCTGACGGTAAGAACGGGGCGGCAGTCAGCGCAGCCTTGCATGGCGGCGTGGCGCGGACGGCAGTCCTTTATGGCACCGGCCATTGCGCGGATGTATTCGGGCGTGGTGCCGCAACAGCCTCCGGCGATGTCTATAAGGCCGTCGGCGGCCATGCGCCTCATGTTTTTCGCCATTTCATCGGGCGTTTCATCGTAGTTCCCCATGCCGTCGGGCAGACCTGCGTTTGGGTGGCAGCTGACGGGGCAACGGGCGAAACCGGCCACTTCCTTGACGAGCGGATACATCTCGTCGGCACCGAGAGAGCAGTTCAGTCCGAACGCCGTGAGCGGATAATGGCTCACCGACGTGTAGAACGCCTCGAGCGTCTGGCCGGTCAGGGTGCGGCCGCTGCGGTCGCTCACTGACACCGATATCATGACTGGAAAACGCCCGTCGGCGGTCAGCCGCGCCGCAATGTCGGGTCGGCTGAATATCGTCTTGTCGTCAAGAAGCCGCTCGAGGGCGTACAGGGCGGCCTTGGCGTTGAGCGCGTCGAAGCACGTTTCGAGCAGCAGAAGGTCTGCGCCACCCTCGATAAGTCCGCGTATCTGCTCGTCGTAAGCCTCCGCCATGCCGTCGAAGGTCACCGCTCGGAGCGACGGGTCGTCGATGCTTGGCGACAGCGAGAGCGACTTTGACGTAGGCCCTATGCTCCCGGCGACGAATATCTGCCTGCCGCAGCCGCCGCGCATGGCCTCGTCGGCCGCCTCGCGTGCGAGCCTCGCGCCGTTGAAAGCCATGTCGTAGGCGAACGCGGCGCAGCCGTATTCCTCCTGCGCTATGCGGTTGGCGCCGAACGTGTTGGTCTCGATGATGTCCGCTCCGGCGGCAATGTAGCCGGCGTGCAGGCTGCGTATGATGTCGGGCCGGGTCAGGTTGAGGCACTCGTTGTCGCCCTTCAGCTCTTTTGGACATCCTGCGAGGACGCCCGAGCGGAAGTCGCTTTCGCCGAGGCCGAGCTTTTGCAGCATGGTGCCCGTTGCCCCGTCGAGCATCAGGATGCGTCCTCCGGCCAGCGCTTCGGCGACGGTTTTCGGTTCAAACGGCTTGTCTTTGTCTGGAGCGATGTTCATTTTCTGTAAGTGTTTTCAGTTTATTTAGTGCAAAGATAGTGCAAAAACACGATATAAGTTGCAATTTGTTTGAAAATAGCTGAAAATACTTTGTGTTCCAAAACGTGGCCTTTTGCATTGCAAAAGATGGCATATTGCGCGACAAAAGGGCACCTTTTACAAGGCGGTTGACGGTCTTTTTGAAAGCCGGCCATTGCCGGCTTTCAAATCTATTGGCCCTATCGGGCTTATCTGTCCTATTATTTAATAGGACAAATGGGGCGGATAAGCCAAATAAAAAAGCATTTTAAGCTCCCTCCCTTGGGGAGGGCTGGGGTGGGTTTGTCATTTTCATTTCCTTTTATTTTGCATTTGCCTTAACGGCGACTTACATTTCGCTCGGCTTGCACTATCCTTGGATAAGATAGGCTTCGCCTCGGAAATGAAAATAAAATTTCGTTTCACTCTCTTTTATTTTGCATTTCGCTCGGCTTGCACTATCTTTGCAAATTGTATGGTATTGAACTATATTTGGATAGCGTTTTTCCTCATCGCGTTCGTAGTAGGACTGGCGAGGCTGCTCTTCATGGGCGACACCGAGGTGTTTCCGGCCATGATGAACTCCACGTTCTCGTCGGCCAAGACGGCCTTCGAGATTTCACTCGGGCTGACGGGCGTGCTGTCGCTGTGGCTCGGCGTGATGAAGATTGGCGAGCGCGGAGGCGTTGTCAACGCCCTGGCAAGGGTGCTAAGCCCCGTGTTCACAAAGCTGTTCCCGGACATACCGAAGGGCCATCCGGCCACAGGCTCGATATTCATGAACATTGCGGCCAACATGCTCGGCCTTGACAATGCCGCCACTCCGATGGGGCTGAAGGCCATGGAGCAGCTGCAAAGCCTTAATAAGAAGAAAGACACGGCCACCAACCCGATGATAATGTTCCTCGTGCTGAATACGTCGGGACTGACAATCATCCCCGTGTCAATCCTCGTCTACCGCGCACAGATGGGTGCGGCGCAGCCTACCGACGTGTTCATACCCATACTTATAGCCACGTTCTTCTCAACCCTGGCGGGCGTGATAGCGACAAGCCTGTACCAGCGCATCAACCTGCTGAACCGCACGATGCTGCTGACGCTCGGCGGAATGAGCCTGGCCGTGGCGGCGGTGATATGGCTTTTCGGCTCGATGGACAAGGAACGGATGAACCTTGTGAGCACCTCGGCGGCCAACATACTGCTGATGTGCGTCATCGTGGGCTTCATTATAGCAGGCATGCGGAAGCGTGTGAACGTGTACGATGCCTTCATCGAAGGTGCGAAAGACGGCTTCACGACCGCCGTGCGCATAATACCTTACTTGGTGGCGATACTCGTTGGAATCGGCGTTTTCCGCGCTTCGGGCGCGATGGACGCTGTGGTTGACGGCATAGCGTGGGTGGTTGAGGCCTGCGGCGGCGACACTTCGTTCGTAGGCGCGCTGCCAACGGCTCTGATGAAGCCCCTCTCGGGCAGCGGCGCACGCGGCATGATGGTGGACGCGATGGCCACATACGGCGCCGACTCGTTCGTCGGCCGCCTCAGCTGCATCTTCCAAGGCTCCACCGACACGACGTTCTACATCCTCGCAGTGTACTTCGGCAGCGTGGGTATACGCTACACCCGGCACGCCGTAGCCTGCGGCCTGCTGGCCGATTTGGCAGGAGTAGCGGCGGCGATAGCAGTATGCTATTTGTTCTTTTAAAGGTGAGAAGGTGAGAGGGTGAGAAGGTGAGACAAGTCAGTTGGATGTGAGTAGTAATCTTTTTATGATGTATCAGAAGAACACAATATTCCGGTTGAGCAAAAGTTTTGCGCTTAGGGCGATTAAATTATATAAATACCTGATAGAGGAAAAGCATGAATACATCATGGCAAAGCAGGTTTATCGCTCCGGTACAAGCATTGGTGCGAACATCGCCGAGAGCCGTAACGCCCAAAGCAAAGCCGACTTCATAAACAAGTTGAGCATTGCATTGAAGGAAGCGGACGAAACGATGTATTGGCTGGAATTGCTGCACGAGTCGGAAAACATTGACGACAAGCAGTTCGAGTCAATGGCAAATGATTTGAATGTGATAATAGGAACATTAATAAGAATAATTAAAAAATTGAGAAATGGTTGATTAGGCCGATTGGAGGTGTTTCTCACCTTCTCACCTTCTCACCTTCTCACCTAAGACGATGGCAGATTTAAAGGGATTAGCTAAAGACACTGCAATTTATGGGCTAAGCAGTATCGTGGGCAGGTTTCTCAATTACCTGCTCGTACCTTTGTACACGGCTACGCTGTCGGCGGCCAGCGGCGGCTACGGCGTCATAACCAACGTGTATGCCTATACGGCGCTGCTGCTTGTCATACTGACATACGGAATGGAGACCACTTTTTTCCGCTTCGCCAACAAGGAGGGAGAAGACCCACGGAAAGTGTACTCCACCACGCTCATGTCGGTTGGCTTCACGTCGCTCGTGTTCGTAGCCCTTGTGCTTACGTTCATATCCCCCATATCGGCGGCCATGGGCTATGCCGCCCATCCTTCGTATGTATGGGTCATGGCGGTGACGGTGGCCTTGGACGCGTTCCAGTGCATACCGTTCGCTTATCTGCGGTATAAGAAGAGGCCTGTGAAGTTCGCCGCCTTGAAACTTGCCAACATAATAATGTCCATCGCGCTCAATCTTGTGTTCTTCCTCGTGCTTCCGGCGTGGTACGAAAGCACGGGAGGAGATGGCATTGTGGGCAAGATTTACTCGCCGGAGGTGGGTGTCGGTTACGCGTTCTACATCAACCTGTTCTGTTCCGGCATGCTGATGCTCCTGCTGCTGAAGGAACTTATGGGCTTCCGTTACGTCTTCGACCGCCCCCTTCTGCGCCGTATGCTCGGCTATTCGTGGCCGATATTGGTGCTCGGCATTGCCGGGATATTGAACCAGACGGCAGACAAAATCCTCTTTCCTTATATATATAAAGGTGCCGACGCCCACGCGCAGCTTGGCATTTACGGCGCGGCCAGCAAGATAGCGATGATTATGGCGATGATAACACAGGCTTTCCGCTACGCTTACGAGCCGTTCGTTTTCGGAAAGTCGAAGGACAAGGACAACCGCGACACTTACGCCAAGGCGATGAAATACTTTGTTGTCTTCACCCTGCTGGCCTTCCTCGCCGTGATAGGTTACATGGACATACTGAAGCATCTCATAGGGCGCGACTACTGGGAGGGACTTGATGTCGTGCCAATCGTCATGGCTGCGGAAATCATGATGGGCGTTTACTTCAACCTGTCGTTCTGGTACAAGCTCATAGACAAGACCATCTGGGGCGCCTGGTTCTCGGGAGCCGGATGCCTGGTGCTCGTCGCCGTGAACGTAATCTTTGTGCCGCGCTACGGCTATATGGCGTGTGCCTGGGCGGGATTTGCCGGTTACGCCACGTCGATGCTGCTTTCTTACTTCGTAGGACAGCGCCACTACAAAATCAATTACCCTGTAAAGGAAATCGCGCGGTACGTCGTCGTGGCTGCGGTTCTTTGCGTCTTGATGCGCTGGGCTAACGCTTCCATGCCTTCATGGGCGGCCATCGGAGCGAACACCGTGTTGCTTGCGCTCTTCGCCGCGATGATAGTCAAGCTCGACTTTCCGCTTGGGCAAATCATGAAAAGGGTGAGAAAGTGAGAGGGTGAGAAGGTAGGAAAGGCGTTGGTGCACACCGCATAACCTTAAAACCGACCTCATAACCCCAAAAACGCATAACTTTATAACCCCCAAAACCGCATAACCGTATAACCTTAAAACCGTATAACCATTTAAAAACAAAATACAATGAAAAAGTTATCTTTACTTATTCTCGGCCTGCTTACCCTTTTGCCGGTGAAGGCCGACGAGGGAATGTGGACCCTGTACAACCTGCCTCAGGCGGTGTATGACCAGATGAAGGCTTACGGATACAGCCTTCCTTACGAGAGCCTCTACTCTGCCGACGATGCCGTGAAGGGCTCGGTGGTGCTCTTCGGAGGCTTCTGCTCGGGCGTGGTAGTGTCGCCCGACGGCCTTGTCTTTACCAACCACCACTGCGGTTTCGAGGCTATTCGCAGCCATTCTACCGTGGAGCACGACTACATGCTTAACGGATTTTACGCCAAGGACTACAAGGACGAGCTGCCTAACGAGGATCTTTTTGTGAGCTTCATGGTTGAACAGCAGGACGTTACGGCGCGTCTCGAGGCGTTGGGCATACACAGCATGCCTTACGAGAAACAGTCGGAGCTGATTGATTCAATCGCAACGCTGATGACCGACTCGGTGAAGAAAATCGAGAAGACGCTCCACGTGGAGATAGACCCGTACTATGAGGGCAACCAGTATTTCGCCACTACGTACAGGCTTTTCCCCGACGTACGCCTTGTCTTCGCAGTACCCAAGTCTATGGGCAAGTTCGGCGGCGAGACCGACAACTGGATGTGGCCGCGCCAGACGTGCGACTTCAGCGTGTTCCGCATATATGCCGACCCGGAAACCAACGGCCCGGCGGAGTACTCGGAGAACAACGTGCCCTATCGTCCGTCGAAGTGGGCGCCCGTGTCGCTGCAAGGATACAAGGACGGCGACTTCGCGATGACGCTCGGTTATCCCGGAAGCACGGAGCGTTACCTCTCGTCTTACGGCATCAGGGAGATGCGCGACGCCGGCAACGCCACACGTGTGCAGGTGCGCGGGCTGAAGCAGGAGATAATGCAACGCCACATGCGTGCCGACGAGGCCGTGCGCATCAAGTACGACTCGAAGTACGCACAGAGCGCGAACTACTGGAAAAACTCGATGGGAATGAACAAATGTATCGATTCCATCGGCATCATAGAGCAGAAGCAGGCTTACGAACTGCGCCTGCGCCACTGGCAGGACACCACGGGATACCTCAAGGGCAAGCTCGACTTCGACCTCATGGCGAGGCTCTACGCCAAGTGTTTCAAGCACAGGCGCGCGTTCTACTACTGGTTCGAGACGTTCCGCGGAACGAACGAACTCGTCACCCGCGCCATGAAGGCCGGCAGCGGAATGGAGGTGAAAGGGTCTGAGAAAGACCCGAAGAAGCAGTACATCGAGTTCGAGGACAACAGCGACGAATGGGACGAGGCGCTTGACAAGGAGGTGCTGGCGGCCCTGCTTCAGAACTACCGCGAGCACGTGTCGGAGGAATACCTGCCGTCGTTCTACCAGACCATCGACAAGAAGTTCAAGGGCGACTGCAAGGCTTACGTAGACTACCTCTACAAGAAATCCATACTTATGAAGAGCGGCAAGAAGCTCTACTTCAACAAAAAGAGCTTCAACGAAGACCTCGGCGTGCAGCTGGGCCTTAGCCTGCAGGACTACATCGCGGCGCAAAGCGAAATACTAAACCCGCTCTCTGACTCAATCGACGTGCAGGAGAAATACCTCTGCGCGGCAAAACTGCGCATGGAGCAAGACCTTCCCCACTACAGCGACGCCAACATGACGATGCGCCTGAGCTACGGACGCGTGGGCGGCTTCACGCTCGGCGGCAAGCCCTCGGGATACTACACAACGGCCGAGAGCATCGTGGAGAAGATGAAGCGCGGCGACGACATGCCCGACTATTTTGCCGAGCCGATAATGCACGAGCTGCTTTCGGCGACCGACTTCGGCAAATACCAGGACAAGACAACGGGCAAGATGCAGCTCTGTTTCCTGACAAACAACGACATAACGGGCGGCAACAGCGGCTCGCCGATGTTCAACGGCAAGGGCGAGCTTATCGGCCTGGCCTTCGACGGCAACTGGGACAGCCTCTCGAGCGACATCTACTTCGAGAAGAACCTCGCCCGCTGCATCGGCGTTGACATACGCTACGTGCTCTACATGATGGACAAGTGGGGCCACGCCGACCGCCTGCTGAAGGAGATCAACGCGAAGTAAAGCCCCTTCCCAACCAAGTGGCAGCCCCTCCCCAACCCTCCCGAGGGAGGGGGATTGGTAGGCTTTGCCATTGGGCGCATTGGCTTTATCAGGCTTATTTGGCCTATTCACCCTATTGATGAATAGGGCTTATAAGGCCGATAGGACGGATAAAGCAGGCAGTAATTTTACAGTTGGCAATCGGCTGATAGCCAATGGGTTACCAAAAGGCCACCTTTCGCACTGCGAAAGGTGGCCTTTTAGCGTGCAATAGATGGCCTTTTACCTTCCAATTTGCCGTGTTTTGAATTGAGAGTTGAGAATTGTGAATGGAGAATTATGATTACCTTCGCTAACAAGCAACCTCAAAGGTAATCATAATTCTCCATTCACAATTCTCAACTCTCAATTCAATTAAAGACCCATCCCAGCCCTTCCGAAGGGAGGGAGCTTAACCGGCTTTTGCTAATATGCGTCGAATACAATTGGCTATGGTAATCAAGCTCCCTCCCTTAGGGAGGGTTGGGGTGGGTTATCCCTCTGCTTGGGTGGGTCGTAGGTTGCTTTGTATTGATGATTTTTTTGCTCGTTTATCTCCCATTTATTTTGTATTTGCCTTGACGGCGACTTTCAGTTCTCTCGGCTTGCACTAACTTTTCATAACTTAGGCTGCGCCTCGGAAATAAAAATAAATGGTCGTTTATCTCCCATTTATTTTGTATTTCTCTCGGCTTGCACTAACTTTGCATCAGATTTATTAAGATTTACAGATTATGGCAAAGAAAGCATTATTGATGATACTCGACGGATGGGGTATCGGAAAGCACGGTGAAGGCGACGTAATCTTCAACACGCCTACTCCTTATCTTGATTATCTTAACGCCGTAAGCCCTCACTCGCAGCTGCAGGCTTCGGGCGAAGACGTCGGTCTGCCTGACGGACAGATGGGCAACTCGGAGGTGGGACACCTCAATATCGGCGCAGGACGCATTGTTTACCAGGACCTCGTGAAAATCAACCGCGCCTGCAAGGACGGCTCAATATTGAAGAACCCCGAAATAGTCAACGCTTACAGCTACGCGCAGAAGACGGGCAAGAAGCTCCACCTCATGGGACTTACTTCCGACGGCGGCGTGCACTCGTCACTCGACCACCTGTTCAAGCTCGTAGAGATAGGCAAGGAGTACGGCCTGAAGGACGTTTACGTACACTGCTTCATGGACGGACGCGACACAGACCCGAAGAGCGGCGCGGGCTTCATCCGCCAGCTTGAGGACGTTTGCAAGCAGAACGGCGCACACGTGGCGAGCATCATCGGACGCTTCTACGCCATGGACCGCGACAAGCGCTGGGCGCGCGTGAAGGAGGCTTACGACCTGCTCGTTGAGGGCAAGGGCAAGCAGGCCGACGACATGGTGCGCGCCATGGAAGAGAGCTATGCCGACGGCGTGACCGACGAATTTGTGAAGCCAATCAACAACTCCACCGTTGACGGCACCATCCAGGAGGGCGACGTGGTGATATTCATCAACTTCCGCAACGACCGCGCAAAGGAGCTTACACAGGTGCTGACCCAGCAGGACATGCCGGAGGAAGGCATGCACACCATAAAAGACCTGCAATATTACTGCATGACGCCGTATGACGCATCGTTCCAGGGCGTGCACATCCTCTTCCCCAAGGAGAACGTGGAGGACACTCTCGGCGAATACCTCAGCAAGCAGGGCAAGAAGCAGCTGCACACGGCGGAGACGGAGAAGTACGCCCACGTGACGTTCTTCTTCAACGGAGGCCGCGAAGCACCCTATGAAGGCGAGGACCGCATACTCGTCCCGTCGCCAAAGGTTGCCACATACGACCTGAAGCCCGAAATGAGCGCATACGAGGTGAAAGACAAGCTCGTTGGAGCTATCAACACGCAGGAGTACGACTTCATCGTGGTTAACTTCGCCAACGGCGACATGGTGGGCCACACCGGCGTTTACCATGCCATCGCCAAGGCCGTATGGGCCGTTGACCACTGCGTACACGACGTGATTGAGGCCGCCAAGGCGAACGGCTACGAGGCCATAATCATAGCCGACCACGGCAACGCCGACAACGCCATCAACGCCGACGGCACGCCCAACACGGCGCACTCGCTCAACCCCGTGCCCTTCATCTACGTCACCGACAACAACAGCGCGACGGTGAAGAACGGACGCCTGGCCGACGTGGCTCCCTCAATACTCCACATCATGGGGCTTGAGCAGCCTGCCGACATGACCGGCGAGAACCTCATCGAGGACAATATCTGATAAGGTTTTAAGGTTATGCGGTTATAAGGTTATACGGTTTCAGCCGGACTTTCACCGCCGCATATACCCGATAAAGGACATTCTGTACGTCCGCCAAGGTTGTGAAAACCGTGGCGGACGTGCTTTTTTATCGTGCTTAATGTGTGTTTTAGGACATTTTTTCTCGGTATAAGATTACCTGTAACAAACACATTTTTGTAACTTTGCACCTTGATAAGAAGAAATTTTTATTGCAGGAATGATAAAAATAGGTATCGACATAGGCTCAACAACGGTCAAGGTGGCCGCCGTCGGTGATACGGGCGAAGTGCTTTTTACCCGTTACGGGCGGCACAACGCCAACGCACGCGATGTGGTTGTGCGAATGCTCGGCGAACTGCAAGCGGCCTGCGGCCCGGCTGACGCCTGCGTAAGGCTTACCGGTTCGGTGGGCATGGGCTTCGCCGAGAAGTGCTCCCTGCCGTTCGTCCAGGAAGTGGTGGCCGCCACCAAAGCCGTACAGCAATGCCATCCGGAGTCCGTTTCGCTAATCGACATAGGCGGAGAGGACGCCAAGGTGGTGTTCTTCCGTGACGGACGGGCTTCCGACTTGCGCATGAACGGCAACTGCGCCGGCGGCACCGGGGCGTTCATCGACCAGATGGCAGTGCTCCTCGACGTGGGCGTTGACGAGCTTGGAAGGCTCGCCATGCAGGCTGAACGCACTTATCCCATAGCGTCGCGGTGCGGCGTTTTCTGCAAGACTGACATACAGAACCTCATCGCAAAGAATGTAAGCAAGGCCGACATCGCCGCCTCCATACTGCACGCTGTTGCCGTGCAGACAGTCGTTACGCTGGCCCATGGCTGCGAAATCAAGCCGCCCGTGCTGATGTGCGGCGGTCCGCTGACGTTCCTTCCGGCGTTGCGCAAGGCGTTCAAGGACTATCTTTCGCTTTCTGACGGTGACATAATACTGCCTGAAAATGGCGCATTGTTGCCGGCATTGGGCGCGGCCCTTTCCGTTGAAGACGGCGAGCAGCCGCGCAAATTGTCCGGTTTCATCGATACAATAGCCGCTTCCGGCACAGACAAAGGCCGCAACGACAGTGCCCTGAAGCCTGTATTCGGCGGCGGACAGGACTATTCGGCGTGGCTCGGGCGCATGTCCCGGCACAAGGTTGAGACCGCCCGGCTGGGCAAAGGGGTGCATGACGTGTTCATAGGCGTCGACTCCGGCTCGACCACCACTAAGGTTATAGTTACCGACACGTCGTCGCGCGTGCTCTATTCATATTACACCGCCAACAAGGGAAACCCCGTGAAGGCCGTAGAGGAGGGGCTTATGAAACTTCAGGAGGAGTGCCTTCGCCTCGGCGCTACGCTTTACGTGAAGGGCAGTTGCTCCACGGGTTACGGCGAAGACCTTGTCAAGGCCGCCTTCAAGCTTGACGGTGGCATCGTCGAGACGATAGCGCATTACATGGCGGCGCACAGCCTCGACCCCGACGTTTCGTTCATCCTCGACATCGGCGGACAGGACATGAAGGCCATGTTCGTTGAAAACGGTGTCATCGACCGTATCGAAATAAACGAAGCCTGCTCGTCGGGCTGCGGCTCGTTCATCGAGACTTTCGCCAAGACCTTGGGCTATACGGCAGCCGAGTTTTCGTCGTTGGCATGCCGTGCGGAGGCTCCGTGCGACCTGGGAACACGCTGCACGGTGTTCATGAACTCGAAAGTGAAGCAGGCTTTGCGTGAAGGCGCCACCGTGGCCGACATCGCCGCCGGCCTGGCTTACTCCGTTGTGAAGAACTGCCTGTACAAAGTGCTAAAGCTGAGGGACGTGTCCCAGCTTGGAAAACATATCGTGGTGCAGGGCGGAACGATGCGCAACGACGCCGTGGTGCGCGCCTTGGAGCTACTGTCGGGCGTTGAAGTGGCGCGCTGCGACATGCCTGAACTGATGGGAGCATACGGCTGCGCCCTTTACGCCAAGCGTTACAGCCGCAGCGGAGTGAGGCTTGACGACATGCTGGCGAAGGCCGGCTACACCTCGCGGACGCTCCACTGCAAGGGCTGCGACAACCAGTGCCTCGTTGTGCGCTACCGTTTTGACAACGGACAGGACTACTTTTCGGGCAACCGTTGCGAACGGGTGTTTGCCAACGGAGGCGGAAACAAGGCGGAAAAGGGCATGAACGCCTACGAAAAGAAGAACAGCCTGCTCTTCGACCGCGAGCCTGTAAAGGGCACACCGGCCGTTACCATAGGCATTCCCCGTTGCCTTAACATGTACGAGGACTATCCTTTCTGGCACACGCTGTTCACCAATTGCGGAATAGGAGTGCGCCTTTCGTCGCGCTCCGAGTTCGCAAGCTACGAGCAAAGCGCGTGCATGGTGATGTCTGACAACATCTGTTTCCCGGCCAAGTTGGTGCACAGCCATGTGCAAGACCTCATCGACAGCCGCGTCGACCGCATCTTCATGCCGTTCGTTGTTTATGAACGGCAGGACGGGGGACAGAACAGTTACAACTGTCCGATTGTCACCGGCTACGCCGAAGTTGTCAAAGGAGTGCAGGGAGGGGGAGTACCCATCGACTCGCCTACCATCAGTTTCAAGGACAAAAAGCTGCTTTTCAAACAGTGCTGTGAGTATCTTGCCACGCTCGGGGTTGACGACAACACCGCAAGCCGCGCCTTCAGCCGTGCCTGCAACGCTCAAGACGCATACATAAAGGACATCACAGAATATAACAGTTACATCCTGCGGAAGGCTAAGGAGAAGGGCGCGATGGCTATACTCCTTGCCGGAAGGCCTTACCATGCCGACACGCTGATACAGCACGGTGTGTCAGACATGCTGGCCGACATGGGCGTTTACGTGCTTACCGACGACATTGTTAGGGGGCGTAAGGCCAGTGTTGACGATGCGCATTACCTGCCCCAGTGGGCTTATCCCAACCGAATCATGGAGGCGGCGAAGTGGTGTGCCGGGCAGGATGGTGTCGAGTTTGTAGAGATGACGTCGTTCGGCTGCGGCCCGGACGCCTTCCTTACCGACGAGATACGCGACATGCTGATGCGCCACGGCAAGGCTCTTACGCTGCTGAAGCTCGACGACATAAACAACATAGGCTCGATGAAGCTGCGTGTACGCTCGCTTATGGAGAGCCTGAAGCTTGTCGGCGACGGCGGCAAACGCGGCAAAGAGGAGGCCCGGTTCGAGACAACCCCCGAGTTTGACAGCGCCTGCCGGGGCCGCAAAATCCTTGTTCCTTACTTCACACCGTTCATCTCTCCGCTCATCCCCGCCATCATGAAGGTGGCCGGATACGACGTTGAGAACCTGCCGTTGAGCGACACCGAGTCGTGCGAATGGGGCTTGAAGTTCGCCAACAACGAAGTATGCTACCCGGCGACGCTCATCGTCGGCGACATAATAAAGGCGTTCGAGAGTGGAAAGTACGACCCGGCTACTACCGCAGTGGCCATGACCCAGACCGGCGGACAGTGCCGTGCGAGCAGCTATGTCGCGCTGATTAAGAAGGCGCTGGTCGATGCCGGCTACGGCTCAGTGCCCGTTGTGGCGTTCACTTTCGGCGGTTCCATCGGCAACAAGCAGTCGGGTTTCCGCGTCAACTGGCTGAAACTGCTGCCCATCGCGCTGTATTCCGTGCTTTACAGCGACTGCATTGCCAAGTTCTATTACGCCACCGTGGTGCGCGAAAAGAAGCCGGGACAGGCTGCAAGGCTGCGCGACTTGTACCTGCAGGCCGGCGAGAGCCTCATACTCGAGAACCGCCATGAAGACCTGTTGAGCTATCTCGGCATGGCGGCGGTGGAGTTTGACAACGCATGTTCCGACCGCGTGTGCCCAAAGGTGTGCGTGGTGGGCGAAATATTCCTCAAGTTCAACCCCTTCGCCCAGAAGAACGTGACCGACTGGCTCATATCCCAGGGCGTTGAAATAGTGCCTCCGCTGCTGCTCGACTTTTTCATGCAGAGTTTCGTCAACAAGCGCGTTGACGAGCAGGAGCACATCAGCCGCAAGACCGTTGCCAGCTTCATCTACGGCATAATGTACAAGTATATCCGCAAGCACATCGACCGTGTGAACAAGGCAGCGTCGGCTTTCCGCCATTTCACGCCGTTCAACGACATCTTCGCCGAGGCTGACGAGGCGCGCAAGGTAATCACCCTGAGCGCCCAGTTCGGTGAAGGCTGGCTGCTTCCGGCCGAAATCATGTCGTGCGCAAGGCAGGGAGTGCGCAGCGTTGTCAGCCTGCAGCCGTTCGGCTGCATAGCCAACCACATCGTCTCCAAGGGCATAGAGAAGAAGATTAAGGCGTTTTTCCCCGACATGAACATACTCTCGCTCGACTTCGACAGCGGCGTGAGCGATGTCAACATAACCAACCGTCTGCTGCTGTTTATCGACAACCTGCGTGACGATACGCAACAGAAGGCGTAACCGCTTGACATCCAGTGAATTGCAAAAGGCCGCGTTTCGCATTGCGAAACGCGGCCTTTTGCCTTGCGTTTGACGGTCTTTTGCAATGCGAAAGACCGTCAATGAAAAAAACGTCAATCCTTATGCTTGCCGCCGGAGGTTGCAAACGCTGCTATAGTCCGGCTTCAGCCATCAGTTCCCCGATGTCCTTTTTTGATATTGATGACTGCTCGTTCTTGTCGTAAACGGTGAGTAACGTCACGCAGCCGGTGCTCTCGTCCACCTCCACCGTGTACGTAATTACTCGCGCTCCGCCGCTCTTGCCCTTGCTTTTGTCGGTAATCGCCATCCTGACTTTGCGCACTCCGCCGCCCAAGTCAGCGCCTATGTAGGGGTTGTTCCGCAGTTCGTCGGTCAGTTCTTTCAAGTCATTTTTAAGTGACTTGTACTTTTTTGCAAGCTTTTTTACGCGCCTGTCAAATGTTGGAATAGTACGGATTTCAAAGTTCATAAAGCAGTTCTTCTATTGGACGAGACTCTTTTTTGCCTTCTTTCACCTCCTTCAGCTCCTTGAAAGCTTCGCGCAGGTCGTCAAGAACCTCCTGCTTTTCGGCCTTTGACAGTTCCTTGTGCCTTTCTTTTTTCAAGTCTTTTATGAATGACTTGAGCTTCATCATGGCATCGGTGTCGTTCATCAGCGACACAACGTCTTTCATTACAGACTGCTGCAAACTTATGGTCTTGCTCATAATCACATCCTCCGTTTTTTGCAAAGATAGCCATTTGCCTTTGCATTTACAAGAAAAAGGAGTATTTTTGCATATTGTTAAAAAGCTGAATGATAATGGACGTAAAGATTGACGAGAGCTGGAAAAGCCGCATCGGGGCGGAGTTCGACAAGCCTTATTTCGCCGCTTTGGCGGCCTTCGTACACGACGAGTACCGCCGGGGCAGGTGTTATCCGCCGGGGCGGCTCATCTTCAACGCCTTCAACCTGTGCCCGTTCGACCGCGTGAAGGTTGTTCTGCTCGGCCAGGACCCCTACCATGAGCCGGGGCAGGCTCACGGACTGTGCTTCTCCGTGAACGACGGAGTGCCATTTCCGCCGTCGCTCGCCAACATATTCAAGGAGATACACGACGACACCGGGGCGCCCGTTCCGCAGAGCGGAAACCTCACCCGGTGGGCGGAGCAGGGCGTTCTGATGCTCAACGCCACGCTGACCGTGCGCGAACATGCCGCCGGAAGCCACCAGCGTCACGGCTGGGAGGAGTTTACCGACGCCGCAATCAGTGCCGTGTCGGCAGGCCGCGAGCACGTGGTGTTCATCCTCTGGGGCAGCTATGCTCAAGGCAAGGCGCCGCTTATCGACACCTCGCGCCACCTCGTCCTCCGCTCGGCCCATCCCTCTCCGCTGTCGGCCTACCGCGGTTTCTTCGGCAACCATCATTTCAGCCTTGCCAACCAGTATCTTGAAAAGTACGGCATGGAGCCGATAAAATGGTAGATTTTTTAATTCATAATTCACAATTCATAATTCATAATTGGGCGGATGCCGTTGTAAATATTCGTTTTTTATCAGCGACTATAGCGTCAGTCCAATTATGAATTATGAATTGTGAATTATGAACTGACAGCGCAGCCAATTATGAATTATGAATTGTGAATTATGAATTACCAAAGTTCTATCCTTCAAGTGGGCGACGTTCTCCTGTCGTCCGACATAATAACGGAGCGCTTCTGCTGCGACCTTGAAGCGTGCAAGGGCGCGTGTTGCGTCGAGGGCGAGGCCGGAGCGCCTGTAAATCTCGATGAAATCGCCGGAATTGAAGCCTCGCTCGACGAAGTGTGGCCGCAGATGTCGGCCGGCGCGCAGGCTGTGGTCGACCGGCAGGGCGTGGCCTATAACGATGCCGACGGCGACCTTGTGACGAGCATTGTCGATGGCCGCGACTGTGTGTTCACCTGCCACGAGAACGGCCTTTGCCTCTGCCTGCTCGAAAAAGCCTTCCGTGAAGGCCGCTCGGAGTTCTGTAAACCCATCAGTTGCGCACTCTATCCTATACGCGAAAAACGCCTTTCCAACGGTCTGACGGCTCTCAACTACCACCGCTGGAGCGTCTGCGCGGCGGCCCGGAAGAAGGGCGGGGAGCTTGGCCTGTACGTCTACGAGTTCCTTGAAGAGCCGCTCGTGCGCCGCTTCGGGCGTGAGTGGTACGACGAACTTGCAGCCGTCGCCAAGGCGTTCCGCGAGCGGTGAAATGGCCGTTTTTTTTCTGTTAGCGCGGTCGTTGTATATGACCCTGTTTACAAAAGGCCACCTTTTGCATTGCAAAAGATGGCCTTTTAGATTGTAAAACACGGCAAAACGCAGGGTGAAAGACGGCCTTTTGCAAGGCTGTATGCAAACTGCTGATAATCAAGCGTTTGCATCTGTGTTGCAAAGTTGCGGCGTTGCGTTGCCTGTCAGGGTGTTATTTCATCACCTTGCGCACCACGGTTTTGCCGTCGGCGGTGGTGTATGTCAGTATGTTCAGTCCTTTCTGCATCGAACTTAGCTTCGTTCCGTCAACGGAGTAGATGCCCGTCAGGGTCAGTTCTTCTTCCGTTCCAACGCTCTCTATGCCGCTCGGTGTGCCGTCAACGATGGCTTTCGCGCCCAATCCGCCGTACTCGTTGGCGGCCTGTATGGCGTACTCTGAGCCTTCTTCGTATGTGCAGTAGGTGTCCGTTGTGAAGCCTTCCACGTTGCCGTCCTTGGTTATTACGTAGCAGATGGCGTAAGGAACGGCCTCCCATTCAATCGTGCCCTCGGCTTTGTTGACCGTCGGCTGCGGTGTGCCGCAGGCTTCGGTGATAATCTCCGGCTGCCAGTTGTCAGTGCCGCGCAGCACGTTCTTTATGGTGTATTCGGCTGCTTCCTCGGCTGTCAGCACTGCTTTGGCATAGCCTTCCACCTTCTGTCCGCTGTCGTCGGTGTACCAGTAGTATGTGTTGCGGTGGGTAAGGTCAACGGGGTTGCCGTCTTTGTCCATCGTGTTATACTCCGCGAAGACAGCCGGTATGCCGCCCATCGTCTCGTACCAGCCTGTAGCCGGTATGGTTACTTCAGCCGTGGTGTTGATGAAAACGGTCTTAGGCTGGTTGTGCCATGGGCGTCCGAGCCATACCGAAGTTTCCGAGGGGACGCCCGGGGCGGTGATGGTGTTGTTCATGAACACGTAGCCCCATTTCGAGTTTGCGTCGTGGCTGGGAGCCACGATGTAGCCTCCCTCCTTGCGGACGATGTTCAGCGTGCATTCGTCGAAGAAGTAGTCGCCGTTGTTGTAGATGAAGTCCACCGCGCCTTCGATAAAGCAGTTCTTCACGTATCCGCGGCAGTTGGAGAGGCTCGGAGTAATCCACGTGTCCTGATAGCTGTACATTCCGCAGTCTTTGAACACCACGCGGTCGTTCTTTGTGTTGAGGGCGAGGGCCTGCGGGCCGGCGTTCTGCTCTACGCCATACGAGTTGACGAAGCTTATTCCCTCGAAATACAGGTCGCTCGACCTTGCCACGAACGTTGCGCCCAAGTCCACATGCAGGGCGTTGTCGCCTCCGCACAGTTTGTCGTCGGTAATCTCAACCACGTCCTTTCCCTGGCCTATGAAGTGGAGATAGGGCTTGTTTTCGGGTATGTCAACGTGCTCTTTGTACTTCCCGGCCTTGATGAATATGAGCCAGGGAGATATCCTATCGGCCGGTGCCGCGTCGATGGCTGCCTGCACGGTGGTGTAGTCTCCCGTGCCGTCTTGCGCCACTACGGCGTCATATACGCGCGCTTCGGGCTGCTGCCTGTCCATCGTGCGGAACGTTATCTCAACGCCCTCAAAGGCGTTTCCGCTGCGGTCCTCGATGGCTCCGGCAGGCAGTGTGAAGGTGTATTGGGTTGAATAGTCGAGTCCGCTGTACCTGTACACCACGGTTTTGCCGCTCACCGTCGGTTCGATTTCTTCTCCGCCGAGCGTCGCCTTGCCGCCGCCTGCGGCCTGAACCTTCTCGTCGAACGTCAGGATTACCGAGCCGTTGGCCGTAACTCCTTCCGCATCGTTCTCCGGAAGGGTTGATACGAGCTTGGGAGCGGTGTCGTCATTGATGATGTCTTTGTCCGCAAGGACAAACACATCGGTAATTGCCAGCCCGTCGGTTTCGGCTTCGTTGCCTACAAGCGGCGACTCCCAGTCGGGCATGAAGCGGATGTAGAGCAGCTGTTGGCCGGCCGCTTCCGCCGGCAGTTCAAGCTCCTGGCTTACCCATCCCCTGTTTGGCATGGTGTAAGTGCCGAATGTTGTGAACTCTTTTCCGTCCGTGCTGTACTGCGCATGGATTGTTTCGTGCGAGTTGAAGTTGTTGCCGAGTGCCGCCGCTAACTTGATGTTCTGGTATCCTATGGTAGAGAACGACATCTCGAAGTAGTAATGGTCGGCCAGCGGACGCCATGAGCGGGCGGCGTACTTGCCGTTATATTGCCCCTTTTCAACGCCGTTTGCAAGCCATGTCGATGTCAGCCCGTCCTCCGTGCGGAGCGACATCAGGCCGGCGTTGTCGGTCTCGGCCTTGTAGTCGGCGGCGCGTTCTGATGCCGGGTTGTCGTAGTAGAAGTCCCAGCCTACGATGTAATCGATGGCGGAGAACGTCGCAGTAAAGTCCTTTTGGCCGTCCATCTTCACCTTGCGTGTTGCGTCTGTGGTGTTGTCTTCCCAGTTGGTGAAGGTCAGTATGCGGTTGTTCAGCGCGGTAAGTTCCACGTCCGTGCCCTCCTCATACCAGTGAACGCCGTCTATCACGTTGCCTTCCGGCGTGAACTGCACGAGGTTCGCGTTCGCTCCGCCTTCCAACTTGACATTCAGGGCATACACGTTGTTCTTCGTGTAGGTGGCTTTCAGCGTGGTGTTCTGTGATATTTCAAAAGTGTAGGGGTTGTCGGTCGACACGGTTTCGCCCGTTTCGTTGATCCACGCCGCAAAGTGGTAGCCGAAGTTTTCGGTTGCGGTTACGGTGATGTTTGTGCCCTCGTCAAATTCGTTTCCTGCCGGGTTGGAGCTTACCGAGCCTGCTTCAGCGTCGTCGGTTGTCACCGCCAGCGTGTATGAGGGTACGGGCAGGGGTGTGCCTTCAAAGTCTCCGGTGACTGTGAAGTCGCTTATTCCAAGCTGTTTTGCGGTGTTCAGATTGTAGATGTACACCCTTATTTCCAACTGTTCGTTTACCGTGCCAAGTTGCGCGATGTCGTATTTGTAGCTTGTAAAGCTGTTGCCTGTGCCGTTCTTTTCAGGGTCTTGCCCCTTGGTTACCTCCGTCTGTACTCCGTCGGCTATCGCTACGATGTCGAATGTTCCTCCGCTCGTGCCTATCTTCGAAGCGTTGAGCGATAGTTCGGTGGGAGTATAGGCCACGCCTTTCTTCGGAATGATGTTGAAGCTTACGTAAGCCTCGTCGTCGCGGGCCTTCGCTATGTTTTCGTAAGGCTCGAAGGTAGCCATCTCTTCGCTTCCGGCCTTGCGGTATTCCTTGACGAACAGCTTGTCGCTTACAGAGAAGCTGGCCGATGAAACGGCCTCGGGCACTGACACGTTGGCCGATGTCTGACCCTCTGATGCGGCGTCAAACGGCCATGCCACGGTAGCACCTTTGGCATCAATAGGCTGCTGTTCACCGCTCTGTATGCCGCTTACCATAAGCGATTTCATGTTCCAGTTGCTTGCAAAACCGTTACCGGCAATGAGCCTTACTATCACCTCTTCTTTGTCGTTTGCCGACATCTTGACCTCGTTTTTTGTGAATACCCACCAGTTGGGAGATGTCTTTCCTTGTCCTGCGTCGAACCAAGTCGTGCCGCCGTCGGTGGACACTACGGCCTCGATGGCAGCCTCTACGTTGGCTCCGTAGGCAATTTCGTAGGTCAGGGTGATGTCTTTGTAGCCTGTCGTTGAGAACCTTGCCTCGTAGTAAACATTGTGTTGCGAGGCATCGGTGTAGTCGGTTATGACGTTGGCTTCGGCGTTCTCAATGCGTAACACCTTGTCGCCGTTATTGTTGTCGACAATCTGCCAATACCTTCCGGCAGACATTGCGGTTAGCACCGCGCCGTCTTGTCCGTCCTGTTTTGTGTCAGGATAAATGTAAGGGGTAAAGTCCTTGAACCATACAGCACCGCTTTCCGTCCATTCGCCGCCGTTCGGCGTGAAGCTGGCGTTTGTGCCTTCATCCACTCTCTCATAGCCGCCGCTGAATGTCCAGCCGGCTATCTGCATGCTCTCTTCAGCCGAAACTTGCACCGGGAGGCACAGACCTGTCGTTGCGGCGAGCACACATAACAATTTGTTTCTTAAGCTTTTCATAAACCTTAATTCCGCAACACTATTACAAATATAACTTTTTAAGTACCTGAGCAAC
>ERZ826146.334-NODE-334-length-57595-cov-10.197619_pt1 | contig 57595 bp, 48 predicted proteins | sample MGYA00519857_ERZ826146 | MGnify/ENA primary metagenome ERZ826146 (study PRJEB31778, sample SAMEA3449222) | human gut metagenome | biome: human gut; feature: human-associated habitat; material: faeces | place: United Kingdom | collected 2010/2012 ...
CAAGAGCTACAGCCCTCCTTACAATGTCTACGTCCCCTTTACCGGCAAAAGTGCCGACCTTGTTCAATATGCTTTCCACGAATAGCGAGCGGCTGTAGCCTTTCGCTTTTCCTGTGTCTATGGCGTGTATTACGCCAAGTCGACTTTCGATGTCAGCCTTCAATGACAACCACGCCTGTTCTCGCTTGTCGGTTTGTCTTACACATACAAATGCTTGTTTTTCTTCCATAGTCGCTTATTTTTAGATTAGACATTGGCGGCTTGACAAACCGCCATACTTGTTTCCCGCTTGCATTGCTGACGGCCGCCGCGGCACGGCAAGGCTTGGCGGAGAAAAACATCGCAGCGTAGCGAGGACGGTTTTTCTCCTGCCTACCAAGCCCGTAGGGCGGCCTTGCAAGTGCCGCACGGCGGACGGCTAACTTTGCAAGCGGAAACAGGAATGGCGGTACGGATAAAAAAGAGGTTGTGCAAATCCGTTTTATTCACAACCTCTTGTTAAAAGTAAAAGAATATGTCTTGGCATTTTCACCCTTGCATTGCAAGCCGCATTTTTACATTGTTCATGGCGGCCTTGATGTTCGGGTTGAGCACCCGTGCGTAATGTTGCGTCATCCTTGTCGTCGAATGTCCGAGCATGGCGGCGACATCCTCAAGCGGAACGCTGTTTGCAAGCGCTATGGTCGTTGCGAAAGTATGGCGGGCGGCGTGGGTCGTCAAGTTCTTGTTTATCCCGCACAGGTCGGCTATTTCTTTGAGGTAGCTGTTCATTCTTTGATTGCACATCACAGGCAGGCAACGGCCGGTTTTTACACATAGAGGATGGTTCTCGTATTTTTTCAATATGGTAAGAGGAACCGGCAACAACGGCACATTGCTGATGGACGAAGCTTTGCGGCGGTGCTCCAGCTTCACACGGCCTTTCCTTATCCACCAGTCGCCGTTGTTGTCCTGCACGAGGTGTTCCATCGTCAGGGTTGAAATGTCCGAGAACGCCAGACCGGTATGGCAGGCAAAGACGAATACGTCACGCACGAGTTCAAGCCTCGGTATCTTGAAGTCCTTGTCCATGATTGCTTTCAGTTCGACGTATGTCAGGAATACCGGGTCGGTCTCGTCCTGCTGCATCTTGTATCCGTAAAACGGGTCTTTTCGCATCCATTCCTTGGCCAAGGCCATGTTGACAATGCGCTTCAGGCATTTCATGTAGCGGACGATAGTGTTACGGCACAGGCCGGCCTCCGTTTTCAGGAATGTGTCGAAAAACTTGATGAAGTCTGGAGACAGCTCGAAAAAAGTTATGTCTTCCTTGCCGTAAAACCTCGGCACGGCGGCTTTCAGCTTGTTCAACACGTTGACGTACCTGTTTATGGTTATCGGTGAATAGTCTATACCTACAACTTTCCTCATGCTTTCAATTTCCTCCTGCATGGTTTTCAGCAGGGTGCGCAGCTCCGTGTCCTTGCCGAATATGCGCTTCAAGATCAAACGCGGTGTGATGTACGCCTGCTCAAGCATCAGCTCCTTGTGCTTTTCCAATGCAAGGGAATTAAGTTCGGCAAGGTATTCGTTCAGTTCGTTGGCTGCACGGTCTTTACCTTTGCTACGGCCCTTTGCCGCATTCCATTGCTTCAGCGGTACGCTGCGCTGTATGCGGACTTCGTCGTATTGGCCGTTGATTGTGACGCGCATCAGGATTGGTGCTTCGCCGTTTTTCAAGAGTTTCGTTTTCAAAACGAAAAACAGAATGTTCATTGTTCCTTGTCTCATGACATTGATTTTAATGGGTTTGACATCCTTTTTCGTCAAGCGGAGGATTTGCAATTGTATATTTGCATATCATCCGGCCAGGTCGGCAAAGTTAACCGGTTTAACCTGTAAGACAACTCTGTAAATACCTGAAAATAAGTGAAGTATCGTGTTTTCGGTGGCTTTTTAACGGGACTCTGCAAAAGCCACCGAACCGGCAACTTTTTATTTCATAAATCTGCGGCTTTTTGTGTTTAAGAATACAAAAAAATCCGCTGAAACAGCCTGTATTCCAGCGGATTTCATGATTTTCAATCGTTTCTTTGTGGTGCCACCAGGAATCGAACCGGGGACACAAGGATTTTCAGTCCTTTGCTCTACCAACTGAGCTATGGCACCATGTTTCCGTTTTTGCGATGCAAAGGTACGGAAAAGTTTTAAAATACAGGATTAGTTGTGTTATAAAATGCTCTTTTTTAACTTATTTTTTCGATTTTGTGAGCTTTATAAGACCTATAACATGCAAAACGACTTGTTTTTTGCCGTTTTGCATGTCATGTGATGTCTTACTTTTGATATGATTTTCCTGATTTTCCGGTTAACTACCGTGGCGTTTGTGTTACCCTTTCAACGGATTCCAGCCTTGTGCTTTTAGTTCGAATTCATTGTTGTCACGTGTTACGAGCATGTGGCCGAGTTCTTTTTTTGTAATGTGTCCTATGAGCTTAACGTCCTCCATGTCCTCAATTTTCTCGTGGTCGCCTATGGGTACGGTGAACAGCAGTTCGTAGTCTTCGCCGCCGTTGAGGGCGCAGGTCGTTACGTTCATGTTCATTTCCTCGGCCATTACGGCGGTCTGGTAGTCTATGGGGATGTTCTTTTCGTAAATCCTGCATCCACAGTTGCTTTGCGTGCATATATGAAGAAGCTCGCTGCTCAGTCCGTCGCTGATGTCCATCATTGCCGTGGGGTGAATGTTGCGTTCGCGTAGGGCTTGCAGGATGTCGCCGCGCGCCTCCGGTTTGAGCTGGCGTTGCAACAGGTATTCCTTGCCTGCAAAGTCGGGTTGGAAGTGTGCCAGTTCGTCAAGCGCACGCTTGTCATTCTTCTTTTTCGCTTCGTTTACTTGCTGGTAGTACACGCTCTTTTCGCGTTCGAGCAGTTGCAGGCCCATGTATGCGGCTCCCAGGTCGCCGCTTACACATATCAGGTCGGTGTCTTTCGCGCCGTTGCGGTAAACTATGTTTTCACGTTCGCATTCTCCTATGCAGGTTATGCTTATAGCCAATCCGGTGTAAGACGATGTAGTGTCGCCACCGACAATGTCGACGTTCCATTTGTCGCACGCCATGCGCAGTCCGCTGTAAAACATCTCCATGTCTTCGACCGTGAAGCGTTTGCTAAGTGCGATGCTTACGATAAGTTGGCGTGGTGTGCCGTTCATTGCGAATATGTCGCTGATGTTGACCATGGCCGACTTGTAGCCAAGGTGTTGCATGTCGATGTATGTAAGGTCGAAGTGTACGCCCTCCATAAGCATGTCTGTCGTAACAAGCACCTCTTTGTCAGGATAGTGCATCACGGCGCAGTCGTCGCCAACGCCATATTTTGTCGATTCATTCTTGGGCTTGAATCCGTCAGTCAGGTGGTGTATCAGTCCAAACTCGCCAAGTTTCGCAATGTCAGTCATTATGCTTTAGTTTTTTCTTTAATGTAAGGAGTTAAGAAAACGCAACTATGCGACTTTCCTAACTCCTCGTATCCTTTTGTTTTTTTACTGCGCTTATGCGCGGTTTATCATTTCTCTCATTATCTCGGTCATCAGCGGCTGAGCCTTGTTTGCAGCTATCTGCACTTCCTCGTGGCTTACTTCAACGGGCTGGTCTTCGAGTCCGAGGTCGGTTATTATGCTTATGCCGAACGTCCTTATGCCGCAATGGTGGGCAACGATTACTTCAGGCACGGTGCTCATGCCGACGGCGTCGCCGCCGAGGCGGTGGTACATCTTATATTCCGCCGGCGTCTCGAAAGTAGGTCCTTGCACGCCTACGTACACTCCGTGAACCACGCGTATGCCTTTTTCCTTGGCTATTGCGTCGGCTTCGGCTATCAGTTTCTTGTCGTATGCCTCGTGCATGTCGGGAAAGCGCGGCCCGGTAGGCAGGTTCTTGCCGCGCAGCGGGTGCTGCGGGAAGAGGTTGATGTGGTCCGTAATTATCATCAGGTCGCCAATCTTGAAGTCGGGATTCATGCCGCCTGAAGCGTTGCTTACGAAGAGTGTCTTTATTCCCAGTTCATACATCACACGTATCGGGAAAGTCACTTCCTTCATCTTGTATCCCTCGTAGTAGTGGAAACGGCCTTCCATTGCCATAATGTCCACGCCTCCGAGTTTACCGAAGATCAGTTTTCCTGCATGTCCTTCAACTGTCGATACTGGGAAGTTGGGTATTTCCTCATAGGGAAATTCGTAACTGTCAGTTATTTCTGAAGCTAATTGTCCCAGGCCTGTGCCTAATATTATCGCCGTTTGCGGGCTTGTGGTCATCCTTTGTTTTAGCCAGGATGCTGTTTTTTGAATTTTTTTGTACATATCCTATTATTTTGTTGTTGAATTCTTCTTGTCCTAATATGAATTTCACCCTTATGGGCAGAGTGTATATGTTGCGTCTTACATCTTCCGACAGGCCGTCCATGCCCGAGAGCCTTGCGTTGTCCTTTTCGGTTGTTATTATCATCTTCGGTGAAGGCATGGCGTCGAATGTGGCGTTTATCCGTTCTATGTCCTTTGCCGTGAACTGGTGATGGTCGGGGAATGTCATCTGCGTTATGTTTGACGAGTATTCACCCAAGTCGTAAGCCAGCTGCTTTGGTGAAGCAATGCCTGCCAGCAGCAGTATGTTTTCCGCCTTTCCTATGCTGCCGAGCGGGCGTTTGCTGCTGCCGAACACGGGGTTGAGGTCGTCGTATTCAAGCGACGTGAAATACAGTTGCTGGTAGGGGTAGAGGTCCATGGCTTTGATGATTACCCTGTATTCCATCGGCTTCAGGTCTTTAGGGCATTTTGTTATTATTACAATGTCAGCCCTCGACTTGCCTTTCTGCGGTTCGCGCAGGCGTCCTGCGGGAAGCAGCTTGTCGTATATTATCAACCTATGGTAGTCCACGAGCAATATGTTGATGCCGGGCTTCACGTATCTGTGCTGGAATGCGTCGTCAAGAAGTATTACGTCGGTGTCCTTTGTCGCTTCCCCGCTTGTCAGCATGTCTATGCCGTGGCAGCGGCTTTTGTCTACGGCGACATGTATGTCGGGGAATTTTGTCTTCATCTGGTAAGGCTCGTCACCGATGTCCCTCATCCTTGTGTCTTTGTCCGCGAGTACGAAGCCTTTGCTCTTCCTCTTGTATCCGCGGCTAAGTACGGCCACCTTGCTGTTGCTTTTGAGCAACCTTATCAGGTATTCCACATGCGGGGTCTTGCCCGAGCCGCCGACCGTGATGTTGCCGACCGAGATTACAGGGATGTCAAAGCTGCGGCTTTTCAATATGCCGAGCTCGAACAACTGGTTGCGCAGCCTCACACCGAGGCCGTACAGCCAGCTTAATGGCAGCATCCACTCGTTAATCTTTATAAAGTCGCCTTCCATGTCGTCGGTTGCCGGCCTTGCCGGTTTAGTCTTATTTGATGTTCAGTTTAAATGGTATCCGTGCCTGTATTGCCGATTGGTTGTTGATGTCCTTCATCAGCATGAATGGCTCGTAATATTCGCCGAGTGCCTGTCGGGCCTGTGCATTGATGTATGACTCGCCCGACAAGTTGTTGAGCAATTGGTCAACCCAGCTTGTCTTGCCGGGATATGCGGCCGTGTGGTATTCCTTCAGTTTCGCAAGTTGGGCAGCCTTTGCAACAGCCTTGTCGAGTCCGCCGAGCTCGTCTACGAGCTTTACCTTCAATGCGTCCTGTCCCAGCCATACACGTCCTTGCGCAATCTTCTCAACCTGTTCCACCTTCATCTTGCGTCCTTGTGCCACGCGTGAGCGGAACAGGGCGTAGCCGCGGTCGATATAGTTGTTGAGATACCTCATTTCTTCCTCGTTGAACGGGCGTGCCGGAGTGCCGAACGCACTGTGCTTGTTGGTCTTCACCTCGTCGAACTTTACGCCCAGCTTCTCTGTGAGCAGTCCGCTGAAGTCGGGGAACATGCCGAATATGCCGATGCTTCCCGTCAGCGTTGTAGGCTCTGCCACAATCCAGTTGGCTCCGCTGCTGATGTAGTATCCTCCCGATGCGGCCATTCCGCCCATCGATACGACAACCGGTTTCTCCTTTTTGAGCATTTCCACGTAATGCCATATCTGTTCCGAGGCGTATGCACTGCCGCCGCCTGAGTTGATGCGCAATACAACGGCTTTCACGTCGTCGTCGTCCATAAGCGCCTTCAGGTCGTCGCATACGGTTTTGCTTACGATGTTGTGTTCATTCGACAGCATTCCGCCGGTGGCGTTGTCAACGATGTTTCCGTATGCGTAATATACTGCTATTTCTTCACCTTTCTCTTCCTTGCTCTTTACGACTTTCATCTCCGCCAGGCTGACTGTGTTGATGTTGTCGTCGGCGTCCTGCTTCAACAGCTTGTTTATTTCAGCGTCAATCTGGTCTGTGTATATCAGCTTGTCCACGAACTTGTATTTTACAAAGTCCTTCGGGTCGTTCAGTGTAATGAAGTTGTCGGCGTATGCGTTGAGCTGTTCCACACTGATTTTGCGGCTTTCAGACACCGCCTTGCATACGTTCTGCCAGATGCCGTTAACGTAGGCCGTCACCTGTTCGCGGTTTGCATCGCTCATCTTGTCGGCTGTGTACATTTCGGGCGCGCTCTTATACGTGCCCACCTTGGCCAGCTGCATCTTCACGCCGAACTTTGCCATAAGGTCTTTCAGGAATACCGGTTGCGACGAAATGCCGTGCCAGTCAATTTGTCCGCTCGGGTTGAGGAACACCTTGTCGGCCACCGATGCCACATAATAAGTGCCCTGGGTGTAAACGTCGCCGTATGCCACTATCCACTTGCCGCTCTTCTTGAAGTCTAGCAGTGCGTTGCGTATTGCGGCGAGCGAGGCGTACGAGTCTGCCGACAGCATGCCTGCCTCTATGTATATTCCTTTTATTTTGTCGTTGTCCTTAGCCTTGCCTATTGCTTCAAGTACGTCGTCAAGCCCTATCGTGCCAACCGTACCGCCGTTCAGCTCGTCCATGAAGCTGCTTTCGCTGCGTTCGTCAAGCATGCCCGACATGTTGAGCACCATGACGCTGTTGTCGCTGACGTCTTTGGCAGAGCTTCCTGAGGCTATCATGCCCACGATGCACATCGCACCGATGACGCCGGTTAACAGCGTGAATACAATCAGTCCTACGACTGTGGCCGACATGTATTTGAAAAAGTCTTTCATAAGGTATTTGTTTTTTTATTGTTTGGCTTTGGAAATTTATATTTATGCAAAGATACTCATTTTATTTTATTTTGTTTGAAAAAACATGCAAAGTTTTACCGTTTTGTCAAATATTAGTATTTTCGCAGTTATGAAACGAGCTATTGTCATTGGAGCGTCTTCCGGCATAGGGCGCGAGGTCAGCAGGCTGCTTGTCGCCGGCGGTTGGCATTTAGGCATCGCCGCACGCCGCGAGGACAAGTTGCTTGAGATAAAGGAACTTGCCCCGTCACGGGTCAAGGTCATGCGTATCGACGTTACCGCCGACGACGCTCCGGCGCGCTTGTTGGCCCTGGTCAGGCAGCTCGGCGGGGTCTGCCTTTTTGTATATTGTGCCGGTATAGGCAAGCAGAATGCCGGGCTTGACGGCGGTGTAGAGTTGTCTACCGTCGCCGTCAACGTTAAGGGCTTTACCGCAATGGTCGACACCATGTTCAACTACATGGCTGGAAATCTAGGCGGCGACATTGCCGTTGTCTCGTCTATTGCCGGCACCAAGGGCCTTGGGGTGGCGCCGTCGTACAGTGCCACGAAGGCTTATCAGAACACTTATATCCAGGCGCTTGAGCAATTGTCTAACATGCGGCGCCTGCACATACGCTTCACAGACATACGCCCGGGCTTCGTCGATACCGATTTGCTGGCTGGCAGCGGCAATTACCCCATGCTTATGGACAAGGCTGATGTGGCGCGTGAGCTGCTGCGGGCTGTCATGTCGCACCGCCACGTGCATGTCATCGACTGGCGTTACCGTATACTGGTCTTTTTTTGGCGGTTGATTCCCGACAGGCTTTGGCGCAAGCTTAACATAAGGAACCGTAAATGAAAGAAAATGCGCAAGGTCCCATTGTGTGTAACCTTGCGCATTTCTTGTCTTATCCAATCCTTTGTCTTGACATTCATCCCCTTGTCACCGAGAACGACTGGCGGTGGAATATGAATATCGGTATTATGCAGCCTACCACCATTCCGAACATTACGAGAATAGTGAGCGAGGCGTTCGAGAAGAAGCGTGATACGTATTCCATCGTGTATTCGTCGGGCAGGCGCACTATGTTTATCAGGTCGCGTATGGCCTTGTAGGCGAACATGCCCGGAACCATCGGCAGCAGCGAGGGGAACGCGAAGCATTCGGCAGGGCAGTGTATGCGCATGGCGAAGGGCACGGCCAGCAGGCCAATGGCGAAGCCGGCTATGGTTGAGGCCGTCACCTGGTCGAGCATGAGTCCGGTGTTGTGCATGAGGAAGTAGCGTATGCCGTGGCCTATGCACGCCAGCAGGGCGCATATGATGAGGGCCTTGCGCGGTGGATTGCTTATTATTGCGAAACCTATGGCTGCTACTGCGGCGAAAAGTCCGTCGGCTATGGCTGCCTGGACAACGTCGGGGCGTGTCACCTTAGTGAACGTCGTCGGGTCGATGCCGAACATGATGACCGTCGCCGACAGTCCTAGGGCTATGCAGATAATCATAAGGCAGGCGTTGGTCAGACGGGCTATGCCGTCGAGCGCGTGGCCGTCTATAATGTCCATTACGCCGTTAATCAGCGGTACGCCCGGCACGAGGTAAAGCATCGACGTACCCAGGGTGATGTCTTCCGTGCCGCCGTGGAAGTAGAGGAAGTCGGTTATGCCTATCATGGTAGACACGAAGGCGCAGATTACGAACACAGCCAGGTGGTTGAGTCCGCGCTTGGTGAGCTGCTGGCGTATGAAGAAGCCCACGAATGTGGCAATCCAGACTATTATCATGGACGTAAGGTTGCCGTCGAAAAGGCGGCAGAAGCATGCGTTGGCAAACGACACCAGTACCAGCACGAGCCACGGGCTTTCGCGCTTTTCCTTGACTATCAGCTTGAATATGCGCCACAGCTCGTTTAGCGGCAGCTTGTGGTCGAACGCCTTCCACGACAGTGCCGACAGCTTCATGTTGGCCTTGAAGTTTATGCCCATCGACGGGGTCTTCTTTATGTACGTGTACGAGTGGTTGTGCTCCACGTCGAGCAGCGTTATGCTTAGTGTCTTTGGAAATACCAGCAGGTTGATGTGGTAGCCGAAAGAACGTGCCATGCGTACTGTGTTAAGTTGTATGCGCGATGTCTGTGCGCCTACGGCCATCATCGTGGCTGCGTATTCGGCGAGGAATATTGCCGTTTCTTTCAGTTTGTTGTGGATTTTGTTTTCTTCTTGTTGCATTACTTTGTACGTCATCGTTTGCGTAAGTTTGGATTGTTTGCCTGAGAACGGTTGCAAAATTACATGTTTTCGTAAAAAACAGGGAATGATATGAATGATTATTTTCCGTTAATCGGATTTTTCTCCCTTCAGGGCTGTTTTACCGGGACTTGGTTGTATTTTCGCGGCAAATAGCGTGCGTTGGCATTCTGTAATGTCTTTTGCGCTTTTTGCTTACATTCTGGTTTTTGTTGACGCACTGGGAGCGCGTTCTTTTCAGAATATTTATCGTTTGGCCGGAATTTATTGTGAAAACGTGTGCAAACGTATCTTGCTTGTTACAAGGTTGATACAGCTGCCGGTACGGTTTTGTGCATGTTACATGTGTGAAGTCTTACGCAAAAGAGCGCCTTTTGAGTTGTCATTTGCCGTATATTGTGTTCTTATTGGTCGTGTCTTATAACGTAAAAACGCCCCTTTGCGTCTGCAAAAGGGCGTTTTTTATGTCTTTTCGTGCTGATTTGGAGATAAGTAACCGTATCTTCTTATTGTTTTTTAGCTTGTCGTTTTTCTATTTGTGGAATATTTGGTGGAGATTTAAATATGTCAAAATGTAAGATTTCTGCTTGTATCAAGTTGCAGAATGAATTTCAGATGACTTCGTCCATTATTACGTCATAGTTGTCTGAAGGTATGTCTTCCAGCTTTTGGAAGCCGAAGCATACGCCTATTTTGTAGGCGTTGACGGCTTTAGGCAGGAAGCGGTCGTAATACCCTTTGCCGCGTCCCAGGCGGTGACCCGATTTGTCGAAGCCCATTCCTGGAACTATGGCGACGTCGATGCCGGCGTAGTCGGTGAACAGCTTTCCCGTAGGCTCCATTATTCCGTAAAAGCCTTCAGCCAAGTCTTCGGGCTTTTCGTAGAGGCGTATCTCCATGTTCTCGCCGTCGATTACCTTTGGCAGCAATACCGTTTTGCCCTGTGCTGCCAGCAGGTTGATGGCGTCGTGGGTGAAAACTTCGTCAGGTAGGGAGTAGTACATCAGTATTGTCTTTGCGCCGTTAACCGCCTGATGCGCCAGCAGTTCGGATATTATCGGGCGCGACATTTCCACAAGCTCTTCGTCAGTGAACTGCTTTTTGAGCCCGCGTATCTGTTTCCTTATCGAGCGTTTGTCGTTTGTCATGATTGTGCGGCTAAAGTTAATCCGGGCAATTGCTGTTTTGCGTGTATCCCTATCTGTTAAACCTGTTTCATTTTATCATGATGTCGTTCTTCCCAATCCTTGTATCAGCGCAACTATTATTCGTTGTGGCATTTTTCTTATTGCTTAATGATGGCTGCCATGTGCTTGTTTTTTGGCTTTCTTTACGGGTCGTTTAGGGAAAGCCTCGTTGCGCTTGAACACATCAAGGGCTGTCTTGACAACGTTGTCGTCGAGGTTGAGGTATTCAATCCAATCTTCCTCGTCCATTATGTTGTAAATTATCCTGCTGTTGATGTACAGCTTAAGCATGTCGTATGACTTCTTAATCAGCAGGTTGCGGCGTTTCAGACCGTTCTTGTCGGCGTAAGTGGCAAACTTGTCTACCGTGTTCTGGCTGTCAAGATAGTCGGCAAGGTCGTACATATTTTCGAAGCTGCTGAGTTTCGGGCGGTTGTTGTCCGTGTAGACGAATGCAAACTGCAATATAAGTCCGCGCATTGCTGCTTCCTTGAAATATGAAGTCATGCCGAGCGTATCTTCGGGTACGAAGATGTCTGGAGTGATTCCTCCACCTCCGTAGACGGTGCGCCCTAAGCCTGTATGGTAAGCCGGGCCTGTATGCTTGATGCTGTCTTGCGAGAAGAATTCGCCGTGCTGGTATCTCGCAAGCAAGTCTTCCTCATAGTCGGCGTTGTCGCCTGCCGTGTAAGGCTTCTGTATGCAACGGCCCGACGGGGTGTAGTATCGAGCAATAGTAAGGCGTATCATAGAACCGTCGGTAAACTCTATCTGGTTCTGTACCAGACCCTTGCCGAACGAGCGGCGGCCGATGATGGTTCCGCGGTCGTTGTCCTGTATGGCGCCTGCGAAGATTTCCGAGGCTGATGCCGAGCCTTCGTTGATGAGTACGACGAGAGGTATGCGCTGGTAGCTGCCTCGTCCGTCGCTCAAATAGTCCTGACGGGGTGATTTCCGCCCTTCGGTGTAGACTATCAGCTTGTTCTTGGGCAGGAACTCGTTGGCTATCTGCACTGCCGGCTTGAGGTAGCCGCCGGTGTTGTCGCGCAGGTCGACTACCAGGTTGCTGAATCCTTCCTGCGAGAGTTTTGCAAGGGCGATGAGCATTTCGGGATAAGTGTTTTCTCCGAAATTCTTTATCTTGATATAGCCTGTGTTCTCGTCGAGCATGTATGCGGCGACTATGCTCTTCTGTGGAATGTCGCCACGTGTTATGGTGTAGTTCTTTACTTTCTTCTCGCCGTATCTTATAACGCCTATTTTCACCTTCGTGTCCTTAGGCCCTTTAAGCCGCTTCATGGCTTCGCTGTTGGTCACCACCTTGCCGACAAACGGCTTGCCGTCAACGCTTACGATCTTGTCGCCGGCGCGTATGCCAACTTGGTCGGCCGGACCGTTCTTGACAACTCCCTGTATACGTATGGTGTCTTCACGTATTATGAACTCGATGCCTACTCCCGAGAACGAGCCTTTAAGGTCGTCGGTAGTCTGCTGCATCTCTTTCGCACTGAAGTATACGGAGTGTGGATCAAGGTCTGATAATATTTGTGGTATTGCCATGTCGACAAGGGAGTCTATGTTAACCTTGTCGACATACTGGTCGTCGATGATGTGCAGCAGGTTGTTTATCCTGTTGCTGCCTGAATTGATGATGTTTAGCCTGTTGCCTGAGAAATGGTTGGCATAGAATGTACCGACGACGATTCCTATAACGACGCAAAGTGCCATCAGCAATGGCATCAGACGGTTTGACTTATTTGGCCTCATATTCGTCAGGATTAATGTAAACTACTTCGATGTTTGCTTTTTTTAGGAGGTTTATTCCGTCTTCCAGACGGTATTTCTCGCCGTAGACGACCCGCTTTATTCCTGCTTGTATTATTAGCTTGGAACATTCAATGCATGGCGATGCTGTCACGTAGAGTGTCGAACCGTCACTGTTGTTGGAACTTCTTGCCAGTTTTGTAATGGCGTTGGCTTCGGCGTGCAACACGTATGGGAGGGTTATGTTGTTTTCGTCCTCGCATACGTTTTCAAATCCGCTGGGTGTACCGTTGTATCCGTCGCTTATTATCATTTTGTCTTTGACAACCAATGCTCCGACCTTACGTCGCTTACAATAGCTGTTTTCTGCCCAGATGCGGGCCATGCGCAAGTAGCGCAGGTCAAGTAGCAGCTGTTTATCCTCTTTTGCGGTCATAATTTAATTTCGTAGTTAAAGACAAATACCAGGATAGTTTACTTTCTTGCCGTTTTGCTTTTTACACGTTTTATTCCGTTGCGCTTTAGCAGGGCGTCTATTGTAGGCTCGCTGCCTTTGAATCGTTTGTATAGCGTCATCGGGTGTTCGGTGCCTCCTTTTGACAATATGTTGTCGCGGAAGTTCTGTGCTGTCTTGGTGTCGAAAATTCCGTGTTTCTTGAATACGCTGAAAGCGTCGGCATCGAGCACTTCAGCCCATTTATAGCTGTAATAGCCGGCCGCATAACCTCCTGCCATTATGTGGCTGAATTGTACTGTCATGCATGTGTCAGGCAGTTGTTCAGTCACCATGGCCTTTTCCCATGCTTTCTTCTCGAACGGAATTATATCTTCGTCGAACTGTTCTTTCTTAGTATAGTATGCCATGTCGAGAAGTCCGAAACTTACCTGGCGCAGGCATGCGTATGCCGCCATGAAGTTGCGGCTCTTGACAATACGCTCTATCAGTTCGTCGGGCAGGGGCTCGCCTGTCTGGTAATGGAATGCAAACGTGCGGAGGAATTCTTTTTCTACAGCGAAGTTCTCCATGAACTGTGACGGCAGTTCGACGAAGTCCCACCAAACGTTTGTGCCTGAAAGGCTTTCAAAACGTGTATTGGCAAACATTCCGTGAAGGGAGTGTCCGAATTCGTGCAGGAATGTTTCAACTTCACCAAGTGTCAGGAGTGCCGGCTTTTCTTCTGTCGGCTTTGTGAGATTCATCACAACGCTGACGTGTGGACGCACATTGTTGCCTTTACGGTCAATCCATTGTCCCTGGAACTGAGTCATCCATGCACCGCCCTGCTTGCCTTTCCTCGGGAAGAAGTCGGCGTAGAATACGGCGAGGTATGAACCGTCCTTGTCGAACACTTCGTATGCCTTAACGTCAGGGTGGTAAACCTGGATGTCTTTGTTCTCCTTGAAAGTTATTCCGTACAACTTGTTGGCAAGTCCGAATACGCCCTTGATGACGTTTGACAGTTCGAAATATGGTCTCAACATCTCTGAATCGATGTTGAATTTCTTCAGTTGCAGCTTGTGTGAATAATAACTGAAGTCCCAAGGCTCGACCTTGAAGTCTTTGCCTTCAAGTTTCTTTGCAAGTTTGTCTATGTCGTTTATCTCCTTGACGGCAGTAGGCTTATATGCCTCAATAAGGTCGTCAAGCAGTTTGTAAACATTGCGCGAGTTGCCCGCCATTCTGTGCTTCAATACATATTCGGCGTAAGTCTTATAGCCTAATAGTTGTGCTATTTCCCTTCTCAGATTGACAAGGCGTTTGCATATTTCGATGTTGTTCTCTTTGTTGTCATGCGTGCACACCGTGTTGCGTGTCATGTACATCTGCTTGCGCAGCTCGCGGTTGGTGGCGTATGTCATGAACGGACTGTAGCTCGGATAGTCGAGGGTGAATATCCAACCGTCGACGCCTTTTTCTTTGGCTGCCATTGCAGCTGCTTCGCGTGCTGTGTCTGGCAGACCTTCGAGTTGTGCCTCGTCAGTGATGTGCAGGGTGTATGCTTTGTTCTCTTTCAACAGGTTTTGCGAGAATTGGAGTGACAACATCCCGGCTTCTTCCGTAAGTTTACGGAGTTTTTCCTTTCCTTCGTCGTCGAGTAGGGCACCGCTTCGTACAAAACCGTCGTAGCAGTTGTCCAGGAGCTTTTTCTCTTCGTTGGTGAGTTTCCTGTGATGTGTGTGTACGGCCTTGATGCGGTTGAAGAGTTGCTTGTTCAGTCTCACGTCGTTAGCGTGTTTTGTCAATATCGGCTGCATTTTCTGCGCTAAGGCGTCCAACTCGTCGTTAGTTTCCGCACTTAAGAGGTTGGAGAATACAGTCGATACTCGTGACAGCAGGTCGTAATACCCGTCTTTGTCTTCGTCGACATTTATAATCGTGTTGTCGAAAGTCGGTTTGTCCTGGTTGTTTATCGTTTTTGCAATTTGCTCGTCGTCACGGCGTATTCCTTCCATGAAGGCTTCTTCGAAGTCTTCCAGCTTTATTTTATCGAAAGGAACAGTATCGTGAATGGTATTGTATGGCTCAAAAAAAGGATTTTTACGTATTCCTTCTGTCATATTTTCATTCATACTAACGTTTATCTGAAATTTTGATTACAAAGATAGTAATTATATTTGTTGTATGTTAATCGGTAAAATGATTTTAACTAATATTTACCGCTTTAACTTCTTATGATTCTTTCTAGCGCAGATATGTATATTTCACCGCGTCTTAGTGATATTATTCCTTCTGCATCCATTGCGTTCAGTTCTCTTGAAATGTTTAGCCGGCTTTCGCTTAACTCGTCACTTAGCCTTTCCATTTTGATATGTACTGTCTTTTCGCCTGCCGGCCTCAGACAACGCTTCTCGATGAATCTGGCGATTTTATGCCGTATGTCTTTAGGTTGGGTGCGCCATGGAAAGCGTGTAAGCCGTTGGGATTTCGTACAGATGATGTTCAGCATGTTCAGCCTGAATATTTCATATTTCTCGGCTAGTTCAAGAGTTTCCATTTTTCCGAGACTTATAAACATACAGTCTGTCTTGGTCTTGAATGTACGTGAATAGCGCTGCGTCAGTCCGAATATTCGTTCCGGTTGGAGAATCTCTGGGGCAGAGAATGTTTCAGTTATGGAATAACCATGGTCGTCTGCGTATCCGATGGCATAGATTGAGCCTTTCACTAAGAAAAACAGCTTGTCACAAACTTCATTTTCGTTTACTACAACTTTACCTTTTGCATAAGACAAATTGCAGAATTTTGTTGATGTTACGACCTCTTCAAGGTCGTTTCTGCTCATACCTTGAAATAATGGAAGTTCGAGCAGGCGCTCGTGAAGTTTGGTACTAGGCATGAATTATGAAGTTGAATGTATATAGTGAATCGTTTTTTTATGGCATGTTGTCTGTTTGTGAGTATCTTTTGCTTTTATTCCGCAATTTTGTCCCTTAGCGATGGCGAGTACCATACGGCGTTGTTACCGTTTTCGTCCGAATAAATAAAATAAGCCATTAGGCTTTTGTTTTTAGCAAGTATTGCTTTAGCCTTGTCAAGCCCCATAACCATGAAAGCTGTGGCGTATGCGTCTGCCGAAGCGCAGTTGTCAGTCAGAACTGTGGCTGACAGGATATTATGTTGCACAGGATAGCCCGTTCTTGGATCTATGGTATGGGCGTATTTCTTCCCGTTCTTATAATAATAGTTGCGGTAGTTGCCGCTTGTTGCCATTGCCTTGTTGGTTACGTTAAGCACCGTTTGCAACTGTTGGTTTGTATTCAGTGTGTCGTCAATAGGTTTGGTTACTCCGATTTTCCACGGAATGCGTTTGTCGTTAATGCCGCTTGTTACGATTTCACCACCTATCTCAACCATGAAATTGTCTATCCCTTTGGAACGCAGGAGATTGGCAACGACATCGCATGCGTATCCTTTTGCTATTGCACTGCAATCGAGCATTATGCGTGGGTCGTCTTTTTTCACATAACCGTCGTTGAACGATGTCTTTTTGTAACCGATGAACTGGCGTAAACTGTCGATTGTCTCTTTGCCTGGCATGATATCGTTCTTGAATCCGAACCCCCATGCGTTCACTAAAGGAGCCACTGTTATGTCAAAGGCACCATCTGTTTCTTCTGATATTTTCTCCGCTAGTGTGAATACGTCAGTGAACATTTGGTCAGCCTTAACGTTTTCGTTACGGTTGATTTTCGATATTATTGATTCCTTGTTGAAAGGCGACAGTGAATTGTCTACTTTCACAAGTTCGGCTTCGATTTCTTTTTTCAGGTTATTGTCATTTTGGTATGTGATGTTGTAAACAGTACCGAATACAAACCCCGTATCTTTTTGATAAGGTGTCGAGCGTTGTTGCCTGACGATGGCAATCGTGCCGATAATCAGAAACAGCAGGAATGCTAATTGCCATAGTAGTTTCTTATTGCCCTTCATTGTTTATTATTTTAATGACAAGTTGAGAAATAGCGTAACTGGAAAAGTAGAGTAGCCATGCACTATTTTTTAGTGCATTTGTCAAATGTCGATGGTAACATTGAATGTTCCGCCGATATTGCTGCTCCCGGACTTGCCGTATCCTGGAACGTACCATGAATTGCCAAGTGCACCGTCATCGTATGATAGTCTGCTTCTGTATCTTACACTCCAGCCCAAATGTACTGGTCCCCACATTTTTGCATCCACACCGATTACAGCTTCGAACCATTGGTAAGAGCATTTTACGTCTTGTGCGTTGTAGGGTGCAGTGTCACCCCATACAGGATCAGTCACGCCCGGGTGTGACAAGTCATATTTAAATGAAGTAAAAGCATATCTTACACCAGCGAACAGCCGGTAAATGTCGTGCTTGTTTTTCAGGAGGTTGAAGTCAACGCCGATTCTTGCGTATGGTGCGCTCGTCTTGTATGATATTTGAGTTAGGTCGTTTTCATGGTCGGCTTTGCCCAAACCTAATTCAAATATTGGGAAATATTTGTCTTTCAGATTTATGCGCAGCGCGGCCTCGTATTGTCCGTAATCTCCTAACAGCCTTTGTGCAGGTCCCGCAATGTCTACTGACACGGCGAAGCCTTTGAATAAAGGTACGGTGTCAGTCTTAACCTCAGTACCGCCTTTTGCGTTTGCAGCCGTGGATAGTAGCAAGAGCAAACTAATTGCGATGCTTGAAATATATGTAAATATGTTTTTTTGAGGTGTCATAACTTACATCGGGATTTATTATTACTACCGAGTCGATAGCGTTATTTGTCGTGTTTATTGCCGTTATGGTGTGAAAATATAGAGGCGAACAGTCGACAGACTCGAAATGAGGACGGTCTTCTTTCGTTACAGTTATTGTATCAAAAGTGCAGACTCCTGTAAGCGTGTCTTTTGTCTCGAAATAGAAAACATCTTGTGGGTGCGAATAGCTTATGGGCAGGGAGAATTCAGTTGTTTTTACGTTCTTGTTGATAAGTATCGAGTCGGAACCGTCTGTGCGGTTGGTCGAAATGGTCAACGTGTCGGCAAGTGTGTCTGCTTTGCCTTCCGGAGTCATCAGCTTATATTGCGTGTAAACCAAGCTGTTCAAAGGACAGTCAACCGTAGTGCATGACGCCGTTAATAATAATAGAACAAATAGGAACAACGGCAGATTTGAAAGGAATAATGATTTGGCACGTTTGATTGACAATCTTTTGCCTTGGCATTCCTTGTATTTGTCAGGGTAAACGATATTCTTTCTGACGTTGTTTGCATGTGTTCTTTTTATCATTTCTTATATGATTTTCCTCGTTTTACTTTGCGTTATGATGTTCTCCGCATCTTATTTCATCTTCGATTTGATAATCATTCCGGTTTAGCGAGTTCCGGCTTATCAGGTCGCCTAGGAATCCGGCAAGGAATAATTGCGTTCCGATCATCATCATTGTTAATGCAATATAGAAGTAGGGTGAATCGGTTACCAAGCGCTGCGGTATGCCGTTGGCGAGTGAGTACAGTTTGTCCACACCTATTATTATTGCCGACACCAAGCCTATGAAAAACATTATAGAGCCGAGGAATCCGAATACGTGCATGGGTTTGCGGCCGAAACTACTGAGGAACCATAATGTTATTAAGTCAAGATAACCGTTGAAGAAGCGGTTGAGGCCGAATTTCGAACTCCCGTATTTGCGCGCTTGGTGGTGTACCACTTTCTCGCCTATTTTGTCAAAGCCTGCGTTTTTAGCAAGGTAAGGTATGTAGCGGTGCATTTCCCCGTAAACTTCTATGTTTTTAACAACATTCTTGCGGTATGATTTAAGACCGCAGTTGAAGTCGTGCAGGTTTTTGATTCCGCTTATTTTGCGTGCCGTAGCGTTGAACAGCTTGGTAGGAATGGTCTTTGATAACGGGTCGTAACGCTTCTGCTTGTAACCTGACACAAGGTCGTATCCGTCTTCCATTATCATCCTGTAAAGTTCCGGTATTTCGTCGGGAGAGTCCTGCAAGTCTGCGTCCATGGTTATGACGACATCTCCTTGAGCCTCCTTGAAACCGCAATATAGGGCAGGACTTTTCCCGTAATTGCGGCGGAACTTAATTCCCTTTACGCATTCGTGATTGATGCTAAGGTCTTGAATTACGTTCCATGAACGGTCGGTCGAGCCGTCATTGATGAATATCACTTCGTAACTGAAGTTGTTTTCCTTCATCACACGCTCTATCCAGGCGTAAAGCTCGGGCAGCGATTCTTCTTCGTTATATAATGGAATTACTACGGATATGTCCATTTTTATTTTCTTGGTTTTGGTTTATTTGTTTGTATGGTATTGCGTACTAAAATCTTCTTTTATATCTTGACTTTAGCATTGCTGCTATCGGCAGGCTTAACACAAAGCCTAAAATAATGTTTGTTGACAGAAATTGCAGCGCTATATCAATCGGACGCAGTGAAGCGATGTTGTCCATTGCCAACTTCATTTCATCGGGTCTTACACCATAAACCTTAAGCATCTCTGCGAATTCTTTTGTCTGTGTTATGGCTTCGTATTGTGAAATCAGAAAACCTTGGTCGATGAACTGGAAATAGATGAATTGTGCTGCGGCCATTAAAAGTGCAGCGTAAAAATAGGTCAACATGCTGTAAAGTAAAGCCCTTCTGAATGAGATTATGCCGTCAAGCACATTATCCCTGAACTTTCGTAGTCTTAGTGCGGCAAGAACCAAGGAAAATGTTCCGACGACTAATGACACAAACCCGAATACAGGATTGTAAAACTCGCCGATGAAGAACGCAAAACTTAATATCCACAGACCTCCAACAATGGCTCCGTCTATGCGGGCGAAAGCCTTTAGTTGTTCGTATTCTTCGCGTGTTGCCATATTCTCCTTGTCAAATATGTGTTAGTTTAATGTCATCATGCCAATGCCTGGTCCCGCCTGAATGGCTGCAAAATTACTTATTTTTCACCATATACAGTGGCGGTGTCGTGTTTTTTTTATTTTTTTATAGTAAGTTTTAGTTGTCAAATTTCAAGCTCGACAGGGCAATGGTCCGAGCCGAAGATTTCGTTGTGTATGTTTGCCGACTTTATGTCGCCGGCAATCCTGTTTGATACGACAAAATAGTCGATGCGCCACCCTGCATTCTTTTCGCGTGCGCGGAACCTGTACGACCACCAAGAATATGCACCTTCTTCGTCAGGATGGAGGCTGCGGAATGTGTCAGTGAATCCGGCAGACAGTAATTGTGTGAATTTTTCACGTTCCTCGTCGGTAAAGCCTGCGTTCTTGCGGTTTGTCTTTGGATTTTTCAGGTCTATTTCCTTGTGTGCCACGTTCATGTCTCCACAGGCTATTACGGGCTTTTTTGAGTCCAACCGCAATAGGTATTCACGAAAGGCGTCGTCCCAGGTCATTCGGTAATCAAGCCTTTTCAGTCCGTCCTGTGAGTTTGGCGTGTATACGTTGACGAGATAGAAATCTGGCATTTCAAGTGTTATTACACGCCCTTCATGGTCGTGTTCGTCTATCCCTAATCCGTAGCTTACTTCCAAAGGCTCGTGTTTGGTGAAGATAGCCGTTCCAGAATAACCTTTTTTCTCTGCGTAATTCCAATATGAGGCATATCCGTCGAATGCCAGGTCTAACTGTCCTTGTTGCATTTTGGTTTCTTGAAGACAGAAAAAGTCGGCATCCAATTGTTTGAATGAATCACTGAATCCTTTTCCTTCACAAGCCCGCAGGCCGTTGACATTCCATGAGATGAGTTTCATTACTGTATGTTTTATAATTAAGACTCACCCCAACTCTCACAATGGTAAGGGTTGGGGTGTGTATCTGTATTACGTTGTTTATTAGAATTTTGCCATTTTAATTGCGTCTATAGCGCATTCGTCGCCTTTGTTGCCAAGCCTGCCTCCGCTCCGGTCTTTTGCCTGTTGCAGGTCGTTCGTTGTCAGCAGGCCGTAAATCACTGGTATTTCGCTTTTAGCGTTGAGCCGTGCTATTCCGTAGGTCACGCCCTGGCAGATGTAGTCGAAGTGTGGGGTTTCGCCGCGTATTACGCTTCCTAGTATTATTATGGCGTCGTATCCGCCGTTGAGCGTCATCTGGTGTGCCCCGTATATTAGCTCGAAGCTGCCCGGTACTGTTTTTACGTGGATGTTTTCTGGAAGTGCACCGTGTTTCTCAAGTGTCTTCACTGCTCCTTCAAGTAACGCACCAGTTATTTCCGGATTCCACTCTGCTACAACAATGCCGAAGCACATGTTGCTTGCGTCGGGTATTTTTTCCGGGTCATAGTCTGACAGGTTGTGTAGTGATGTCGCCATTATTTAACAGAAACTCGTTCGATGTACTTGTCAATTTGTCCGTAAACGGCAGAGTTGACATATTTTTTCTTTATGTCCTGGTATATCTTCAGGGCTTCGTCTTTCTTGCCTTGGCTTTCTAGAATTTCACCAGCCTGTATCAGGAATGTGGGCGAGATGCTGTTGTTGATGTTGTCAGCAGCCTCCTTGTCGGCCATGCTTGCCGCCTTTTTCAGGCAGTCTACGGCTTTGTCGTATTGCTTCACATGTGCATACGCGTTACCGAGTGCGGCGGTTGCAGCAGGGCTAACCATCTCGTCGTCGGCAGGAGAATATTCCTCGAGATATTTTATTGCGTCTTCCCATTTGTCAAGATTTGCATAGCAAAGTCCGGCATAGAGGTTTGCCAGATTTCCGGCATCTGTATTTCCATAATCTGATACAATGCCTAAAAAACCTTTGTAGCCTACGCTATCACCTTTCAGCGCGATTTCGAATTGCTGGTTGGCGAAATAGTCCTGTCCTTTTGCCAAAGCTGTGCTGGCTTCCTGCTCTCTCGGTCCAGACACGTATGTCTTATAACCGATTACACCTCCGATGACGAGGATTATTAAAACGATAACGATAGCGATGGTCTTTTTATGTTTCAAGAAGACCGCCTCTTTCTGACTGAGGGCATCCTCCATTGTGCCCTTCTGTTCCTTAAGATTTGCCATTTATGTTTATTGATTTTAAATTTACAAATTGATAAAGCGTGGCAAAATTACAGATTTTATCCTGAATATTGAAATTTATCATCGACTTTTTTGCTTTTTATTTTCAAACAGACTAACTTTGCACTGAATTTGAGCGACGCTACGGATGTTTTTGGATAAATTATCTATACTGAATTATAAGAATATCGCCGAGGCACAATTGACTTTTTCGCCGAAGCTTAATTGCTTCATCGGGCATAACGGCGAGGGCAAGACAAACTTGCTTGACGCTGTTTATTATCTGTCGTTTTGCCGCAGTTCCTGTTCCGTTCCGGATTCGCAGGTTATGCGGCACGATAGTGATTTCTTCATGCTCGACGGCCGTTATATTAGTGACGGTGGTGAAGACGAGCTTGTTACGTGTGGAATGAAACGTGGCTCGAAAAAACATTTCAAGCGTAATAAGAAAGAATACAAGAAGTTGTCGTCGCACATCGGTTTTATTCCGTTGATATTCGTTTCCCCGTCCGATACAGTTTTGATTGATGGCGTGAGCGAAGAGCGCCGGCGTCTTATGGATGTGGTGATTTCACAATGCGACAGTGCTTACCTTGATGCGTTAAACCGATACAACAAGGCTTTGCAGCAAAGGAATTCCATGTTGAGGGCTGAAGCTGAACCTGATACAGAACTTATGGAGTTGTGGGAAGAACAGATGGCTGCTGCTGGCGAGGAGGTTTATCGAAAACGTGATGATTTTGTTAACAAGTTGGTACCAATATTCCAGCATTTTTACAATGGCATATCACGTGACAGAGAACAAGTTTCGTTGCGTTATGTATCTCACTGCCAGCGTGGCCCATTGCTTGACGTTATCCGGCGCGACCGCCATAAGGACCGTGTGGTGGGATATTCGTTGCATGGCATTCATCGTGACGACCTGGAAATGCTTATAGGTGATTATCCTATAAGGCGTGAAGGCAGCCAGGGGCAAAACAAGACCTTTGTCGTTTCACTTAAGTTGGCACAGTTTGAATTTCTTAAAAGTATCAGGGCTGACGTTCGTCCGATATTGTTGCTCGACGATATTTTCGACAAACTTGATGCCAATAGGGTTGAACAGATTGTGAGGATTGTTGGTGGCGATGGCTTTGGTCAGATATTCTTGACTGATACAAACAGGGAACATCTTGACCGCATACTAAGCGGCAGTTCCCTTGATTATAAGTTGTTTTATGTTGAGAACGGTGAAATAACGCTGAAGGAGGACTGGGATGTTTAGGCGCGACGTACAGATTTTGGCCGACATTCTAGCGCAATGCTTAAGGCATGACGGGTTGGAGACGCCTTTACAGCAGCGGAGGCTTATTGATTCCTGGGGCAAGGTGGCAGGCCGTGCCGTTGAGAGATATACAGGGGAAAAATTTATAAGGAATCAGACTCTTTTCGTGAAAATACTTAATCCTGCCTTGCGTGCGGATTTGTCGATGATGCGCGAGCGGTTGGTGAAAAACCTTAATGTTGAGGCCGGCGCAAGCATAATAAGCGATATAAAGTTTTATTGACCGGTGGTTGGGTTGTTCGTTTAACTTGTCTTGATGCTCCTGCTTTAGCGGACATTAGGAGCTGTTTGTTTAGCTAGTCATCTTTGTTCATTCTTTTGTCCGAGCTTTCACGTATTTCAAGCGTCATGGGCACAACTTCCTTATATATTTTTTTGTCTCCGTTGATGTTTCTCAGCAACAGTTCGCATACACGTTCGCCCGTCAAGTGTGCCTGGTCCATTATGGCTGAAAGTTTAGGCGTGACGAAAACCGACGTGTTTGTTTCTGTAAATCCTATTATTGCTACATCTTGCGGTATGCGCAGTCCGAGCGACTTTATTGCGTCGAAGGCGGCATAGGTTATAATGTCGTTGAAGGCGAGTATTGCATCGGGGCGGTCGTCGCGTTGCAGCATCTTTATTGTTGTTTCCCTGGCATAATCGAAGTCAATATTGCCGTTTACGATTATTGAACGGTCAATTTCCATTTTGCGTTCACGCAAGGCCTCAAGGTAGCCGTGCTTGCGGCGTTTCATCATGTCAAGATGCTGTGGCCCGCCTATGAATGCAATACGTCGGCTGCCCGTATCTATAAGGTGGAGCGTGGCCTCTTTGGCGGCTTCGTTACCATTGGAGACAACAGATGAAAACATTTCGGGCAAACATGTGCGTGCGAAAAATACGAGCGGTATGCCCATGTCGTTTATCTCGACAAAGTGCGAATAGTCAACGGTGTCTTGGGCAAGGCAGGCTATTATGCCGACAACATACATGTTGACAAAATTGTCAATGGTCTTTTCTTCCCGTAAATGGTCTTCGTGGCTGTTGGCGGCTATTACAGCGTAGCCGGATTTCGTTGCATAGTCCTCAATCCCGTCTAGTACGGCAGCATAATAATGTGTGACAAGGTTAGGTACGACAACGCCAATCACTTTCGGGGTTTTCCTTTTCAGGCTTTGTGCAAAAGGGTTGGGTCTGTAATTCAGTTTTTTAGCTAAAGCCTGTATCTTTATTCTCATTTCTTCACCCACTTCATGGCTGTCCCTGAGCGCCCGTGATACGGTCGCTATACTAACACCTAACTGTTCGGCTATCTCTTTTAGTGATGTCCTGCGTTGTCCCATAAAGTTGTATGCTGAAGGTTTTTATTACTAGTCGTTTTATCTATATTTGCCTTATATGCGGGGTTTCCCGGCGCTTTACAGTCTGGTTGTTTAATGCAAAGATAATAAAAACAAGATAATTCGCAAACGTTTGCGTAACTTTTTATGCTGTTACATCTGAATTTTACCTTGTTTGGTATTGCGGCTTGTCCAATAATGGAGGTGTCAGGCAAAATTATGTTTTTATTGAACCGCACGTGCCTGTTTTAGAAATATCTATAGTTGGCCAAACTTTTACTTAACGTATGTGGTTGGTTCCCAGATGTTTACTGAAAGATAACCTTTTGCCCTGCAATAGGTGGCCTTTAATAAGGCAAAATGCGGCGTTTCGCAATGCAAAATGCCGCATTTTGGAAAATGGTTGTTCATGATTGTGTTACGGATTTGTTGTCTGCCAATTCCCGGCAGGCATTATTGCCTTGTCTACATTGGTAGCAGCTCGTCGCCTTCGAGGTCGCACGAAGTGAATCCCATTTCGGCGGCTTTGGCCTTGTCGAATGCGAAGTATGTGGCCCGGCCTTCAACGCATGTTTCGCCCTTCGAGTTCTCAATCCTTACGTCAATGGTCACGAGGTTGCGGCGTTGTTCCACAATGTGCCCCCTTACTGTTATTTGTGGCTCGGTAGTCATTACCGGCTTTCTGTATTTCAGCTCCAGTTTGGTAGTCATGCCGCTGGTTTGAAGCTTTCTGAATACAACCCAGCCGGCTGTCTCGTCGATTATTGTCGCCAGTATGCCTCCGTGCATCGTGTCCACCCACCCTTGGTATTGTGTCTGCGGGTGCCAGAAACTTATTATTTCATCTCTGTTCTCGTAGAATTCCATGTGTATGCCTATTGGGTTGTCGGGACTGCAACCGAAGCAGTTGTAGCCGTCTTTCTGCATCCATGGATTTTTTATTTTCCTCATAGTATCTTATTATTTTATAGTTAATTTATCTGCATGTTTCATGCTTGCCGCGACGTGTCAGAAGGTGAGGCGGATCATTATCCTGACACCGTTTTTCGTTGCCGTGGGCAAATTGTTGTAGTTAAGCCTGTGTATGTATTCTACGTGGAGCAGCTTGAATATGTTGTGTATTCCTGCTACGAGTTCTATATACGGACGCTTGGGGTCCATAATGTACGAACCTTCCGGGAATTGCATCAGCACCGGGTCGCCGGCATTGCGCTCCAGTGTGGGATTGTTCTTGTCGGTCAGCGTGCCCCACAGGCATCTTATTCCGAGCCATTCGCGCCATTTTAGTTTTTTTATGAGCGGTATGCGGTTGAATAACTTGCCGTTCAAGTCCCACGACACGTCAAGGCTGGCGTACCGGTCGTTAAGGAACTCCATGTTGTTTATGAGGTTGAACGTCTCGTCTTCGACGATGTATGACAGGTTGGCGGCCGGCATTATAAGCAGCGGGAACGGTACTTTGTTCCATTGCACTCCGCCTTTTACTGATACGTCGAGTTTGCCCCAGCTGTTAAGCCAGAAGCGTTTGTATATGCTTGCCTCGGTCAGGTTGTAGTCGTAGTCGCCGCCAAGCACGCCCTTTACCCCGACCGTGTGGCTTATTGTGAATACGGGCGGATCGAAGTTGACGCGCAGCCTGCGCTGTTTGGTGTTCACGTAAGTTTCGCCCGGAGAGTATCTCAGTTGGAACGATGCCTCTGTCGTCCGTATTCTGTTTACGCTTGCCCCACCGTTTGTTGCCAAGGGCTTGAAGTATAGCGAGCCGCAGGCTTCGTTCTCTTCAGTTTTCAGTTTGACGGTGGTCTTAAGCCCCCAGTATTGTTCGTATTCAAAAGCGAGTTCCTGGCGGTTGTAGAACATCATCTTGTCAACCTCGGTCCACTTGAACGCAGTGAATACGTTGTCCTTGTCGGTTGGCATGAACTTGTCCGAAGGCGAACATACGTCGTAAGTTGACGTGAACGTAATGGTACGCTTGGGAAACTCCCACGGCATGTATTCTTTCTTGTTGAACGAGTATGTCAACTGTCCCTTGTAGTAATCCTTATGGCTTTTCCAACCCCTTGCGTAATATCCTGACAGGAAGAAGTGGGGGGACAGGTTTGCAGTCGTCTGGGCGCTGAGCCTAGTGCGCAGGCCATCTATGAAGTTTGTACTTATCATAGTGTTGATCGGACCTATGTCTACGTAGCTTTTCTTGCCCGTTTCGACAAAGTTCTCGATCAGAGCCTTCAGGCCGAACAATATGTATTTGAACCCTTTGGTATTGGACAGGCCTGTTATGAACGAACTCATGGAGCTTTCGCCGTTAGTCAGGTGGACCATGCGGTTGGTAGCCCAGAAGTCGTCGTCCCTCATCTTCGAGTTGGGATCGTATTTTATTTTAGCCTTGCCTTTAAATTCCCTGTCAGGTATTTTGTTGAAGGCATAGTTGGACATTCTCGTAGTTCTGATGACGATAAACTTTGTCATGAATTTGACAACCGACATCTCAACTATCATGTCGTCGGTCGTCAGTGCCCATTCGCCGTTCGGCAGTTTGGTGTATTCTTGAAGGATACTGAGGTTGTCAGTAAAGTTTACGTCTGTCTTTTTGGGTAATGTCAGCTTGCATTTCTTGACGTGCAGGGTGGTGTCTGTAAGGACCCACAACTCGCCCCTGAACCCGAAGTCCTGCTGGTTGTTGGGCACGAACTGCAAGTGGTAGCACTCGTCGTTGTCCACGTAAAGCGTGTCGACGATGTAGAATCTGTAAAAGTCGATAGCATCTTTACCAATCGGGCTTGTGAACGGATATTGCAGCAGCCTTATCTGGTCGTCGTAGATGTCAACGTCGGTGAAAACGTCTTTTATAACCGTATTCAGTACATCGCCGGTTTGTATGAGGTCGTTTACTCCGGTTGTGTTTTGCCCTAATACTATCGTCTTTTCATTTTTAGGATCTTTACGGAATAAGTTTTGTGTCACGGTCTCGTCCACAGATAATGGCAATATCAGCTTGTTGTTGTATTGGCAAACCTCAATCTGGTTTATGAGCCATTGCTTTTTCTGTGTTTTTTCGTTCTCGAGCTGGGCCGGGCTGATATCGTTTATGGCAAATGTCAGTTTCTGGTATTTGTTGAATTGGTAATAGTCGTGGTTTGACAGGTCTGTGCGCTTCTTGGCAGCAATGACCCTTTTCATCAGTTCAACGGCAGGATTGTTCTTTCTGCTGTATTTCCCGCGTTTTGCTTTTATAGTAACTTCGTTCAGCCTTTTAGTTTCAGACTTTAGGGTTATGCGCATTTCCGACGGGGTGTTAGGCCCGATCAGTATGCTGAGGGTCTTGTAGCCGACCGCACTGAAAGTAAGGTATTCATCGTTGCGGCGTTCTATTGTGAAAAATCCGTTTTTGTCGCAGGCTGTCGATATGTTGCTGTTTTTATATTGCACTCCGGTCTTGGGAATTTTGTCGCCTGTCTCTTCGTCGACAACAACACCCTTAATCGTTTGCGCTGACATTACTTGTGCCAGTGTTAGAAAAAGCAATATAAAAAGTTTTCTCATAAATTGGGCTTTCTTTCGTTTTATAAATTAATTGAATTGCTTGTAGGATTCAATATCTAACAGTTCATCTAGATTGGTTATTATGGCGTCGGGCAGCTTTTCGTCATAATTTTTTTCGGTCCAGCCTTCACCCTTGAGCCAAACGGTCCGGCATCCTACCTTCTTTGCCGGAACTATGTCTTTGTCGAAACTGTCGCCTACAACAATTGTTTCTTCAGGCTTGATTCCAAGTTCTTTTACTCCAAGGGCGAATATCCTGTGGTCTGGTTTGCGTATGCCAACAACGGCAGACTCGATGACGTGATTGAAGAAACAGTCGAGCCCGAATTCTTTTAGGACGGTGTTAATGTTGCCGTAAAAGTTACTGACAAGCACCATAGGATAATCCTTGCAAAGTACGGAGAGTATGTGTCCGCTGTGCGCAGTTTCGTTTTTTACCATTGTATACACGTCGTCAAGCATGCTTGTGCGTAGCTCCTCAATGGCCTTATCGTTGTATCCAATATGTCCTTCGGCCTTCATGTATCCTAATTCGATTGCCAGTTTTGTGCCAAGTGTGTTGTAGAACGTGTCGCAGGGCTTTATGATGTTTTGCGAACCGAGTGTACGCTCGGCATGCACGTATGCCTCCCTGAACTGCTGTTCGGTCACTGGTACATTGTGTCTTAGATAAGCCTGCCACAATACTTTTCCCCAATGGCGGCCGGCAGTGTCGAGGGTTCCGCCGTAGTCGAAAATAAGTCCTTTAATCATTTTGCAGTTTCGTTTGTTATGGCATCGGTTATTTTTTTACACAAGCTCTCATGCTTTTTATGCATGTAAACGTAAATTATAGTGAATACGATGATTTCAATCATCATGTACACCCACGGACATCCGGCAAGACTTGTCACGTAAAGACATATTGCGCGCATGTTGAAGGTCAGAATGTTAGTATATTTCATCAGTGGACGGCTGCCGTCGAGGAACATGTCGCGCAGTTCCTTGGGCATCAAGGCCACGTCTCCATACTTAGTGTTTATGGTGTCCCGCATTCTCTGAAAAGCCGGCGAACGCCGTTCCTGGCTTTTGCAGTAGTTGGCATAGTTATAATAAAACATTTTCACTATCAGAGGGCTTTTGGGGGGCAGACTGTCGAAAATGGCGCGTTGATTGGCGTAAGTGTCGAGTTCGCTACCAACTTTGCCTTTTAAGAAAAACAGGTGAATTTGCCTGTAGTAGTCTGCCAGTGAACTTTGTGGCGAGTGGCACAATATTCCGGCAATAAAAGCCAGCACCCATATCCATACACCCCAGTTGACGTCGGTTCCAGGCATGGGTTGAAACATCATTCTGACACAGAGGGCAAAGTATATGCAGAAAAACCAGATGTCGCCGGCAAATCCGTCAAGGACACGCCCTACGAGAGTCTTCTTGTTGGCAATACGGGCCAGTTGGCCGTCTGCCGAGTCGCAAAAATTAGCGAGCATCAGCAGAACCACTCCCAACAAGTTGTGGTAAATGTCTGTGTGTGAGAACATCCATGCGGCCCATACTCCGAAGATGATAGACACGGCGGTAATAGCCGTCGGGTGGATTCCCAGCCGCTTGCCAGCCAAGGCCATTACCAAGCCTATCGGTCGTGTAAAGTACATGTCGAGCCACTCTTCAGTGTCTTTTGATTTTATCGATGCGTTGAGTATGTCTTTAAACTTTGTCATTTATTAATTGTTTAACCTTTAATGTGATAGCTTCAGCTGCTTCTTCCCTGCATCTGGCGAAGCTTGGCCAGTCGTTGAAGTCGATTATAGCGAACGAACCGTCTTCACGTACGATGCAGTCTCCTCCGTAAACAGCGACACCTGCAAGGTTGGCTAGATGTTCGGCATCGCGTTGCAAATCGCCGACTTGGAAGCTATAATGATTAGGAATACCGTTAATCGCTTCATCACCGAACTTTGAAAACTTTGCGTCGTCTGCATAAAATGTCCTGAAAAAGCCGGTGCAGGCAACTCCGTAGAATTTTACTACGTCTCCCTTTACATGTGCTGTTACGACTATGTCGGTTATCCCCCTACTTGCAAAATGGCGTAGGGCGTATTCTTTATCAGATTTGCTTGCGGCGAATATCACGTCGTCTTTGCCTTGCGCCGATTCGTCTCCGCGTTTCAGCCAATAGCCTGATTCCCCTGTTTTTGGTGCGGCATGAATGCCGTTATCTCTCATCAGTTGGTCTATTGTACTTCTTTTGCAGGCTTTTATTCCGTCAGGTGAGTTTATGATTAGCCTGCCTTCCGCTTCTTTTTTCTTTAATATTTCGAGTGCTTCGATGCTTCTTGACATTGTAAGGTAGATATCGGCTTTGGAACTTTTGTCAAGGTCGTTCTCATTTATGCCCGTTACGGTAAACCCTCTTTCTGATAATAAAAGGCCTGTTGCGTCGATTATCGCCCTGTCCTTGTCGACCGAGTTTGGTGAGAAGCGTTCTGCCCTATACACTTTCAGCACTCTTTTCATGTTGTCTTGTTTAAGAAGTTTTCCGCTCTTAATATGTCTGAGGCATGGTCTATGTCGAACGCAGTTCCGATGTCAAATGCTTTAAGATGCATTCCGTTGCGCAGAAGTGCGCGCTGGAAATTCCTCATCCGGCTTTCTCCGTTTGCCACACAGTTTCTCAATATCGTTATGGCATTTGGCGTTAGTCCGTAAATGCCTGCTGAAACAAAATTACATCCACTCTTGTCGTCAAGAAAGCCCGTAATGTCCATATTGTTGTCAGTCTCAACATATAGGGGCTTTTCGTCGTCGATATAGCCGGTTACTGCCATAACTCCGTCAGACGCATTAGTTTCAGTGGCAGTCTTCAGATAGGAAATGTAATTCTTGAATGATTTTTCATTGAATACAGTGTCGACAGTAGTCAGGCAGAAATTGCTACCCTCTAACTTTCCGCTTATTTCAAACAAGCTGTGCATGGAGCTTGGAGTGTCTATTGCGGCATATTCTATTGACAACTTCCTGCCATTAATTCCGTCGTCTTTAATTTTGTCTAAATGTTCGGCGACTTCGGTCATGCTTTTACGGTATGCAACGATTATGCTTTCTGCTTCATTTTCCGTGAATATACGTATGAGCCTGTCGATTAGAGCTTCCCCGTTTATCCTGACTAATGGTTTGGGGACTTTAATCCCTTCCTTGTTTAACCTTGAACCTTCTCCTGCAGCTATTATCGCATACTTCATTGTAGATCTTTTTTATAGGCAGGCAAAAGTAGGTATTATAACCGACAAAATGAAACTTTTTATACTAATTTTGGTTTTTTATATGGTGTTTTATGACAAATTGAACAACAAAGGGAAAAATATGAATAATATTAATTGTTTATTTGTCATGCTTTTTTGTCAATTTACAACAATAAGTTATCTCAGATAATGTGATTTAATAAAAACGCGGTCGGTAAAGCAAGAATTGCTTTTGCCGACCGCGTCACTTTTATGTCTGTGCTTGTTTTATTGCCTATCGTCAAGGAATTTCCTTGCGGCACGCAGTTGGTGGCGCATTATGCTCAGGAATTCCTGGCTTTCTTGCAGAATGTTAAGGTATAACAGGGAAGCCTTAAGATTTGTGTTTTTATCGCGATACATGATGTCAATCACGCGCTTGCGCATAACTGATAGCTCGTCTTTGCATTCGTCTGCAATATTAAGGGTTTCTTGATATAAGTCGTACCTGTTAGTTGAAATCATCTGTTCGGTTTGATTCATCAGCTCGTTTATTTTACGGCGTGAAGCTTCAAATTCGTTGATAAATTCTTTCGGTAGGGGGTTGAAGTTGTTTTCGACATGCTCTTTTATTGGTTCTAGCATACGTTTCAGACAGTATACGAACTGTTGGTTGCAGTTTGCACCCAGGTGGAACCATGTGTTACGTTCAATTGCTATCTGTGCTGGTATACGGCGCATTGCAAGAAGCTCTTTGCGACGGAATTTCTTTAGTTGTGTCTGTTCTTCTTTCAGTGCACTGCTGCAGTGGCGCAATTCTTTACGCTTTTCGTTACTTATGCCATCAATTATCCTGTTAAATTGTTCGAGGGCGAAGTGTGTTACGAAACTTTGTGTGCGTGCGACGTGTTTTGAGAGCAAGTCCCATACGATTTCCTTGTCGCGGGTACGCATCATGAGTTGGAAGACGTCGTCCTTTTTTCCCTCTTTCTGCTTTTTAGCAAATTGACGGTTGCTGCGCCATAATAGGTAAATATCGAGCGCCATGAAAGCAACCATGACTGCTATTCCTCCGAAGTGCATCAATGAACATACAATGGCACAAGTTGCAAAAGCCACGCCGGCAGTGATGAACCATCCGCCAATTACTGATATTACACCGGTAACACGGAATACTGCACTTTCACGGCTCCAAGCACGGTCTGCAAGTGAACTACCCATTGCCACCATGAAGGTAACGTATGTAGTTGAGAGAGGGAGTTTGTAATTTGTTCCGAAGATAATCAGCATTGCGGCAAGTACGAGGTTCACTGCTGCACGCACCTCATCGAACGCTGCTCCGTCTGCCAGGATCGCCTCTTCTTTATTGAATCGTCCGTTAATCCAATTTTGTATTCTTTTGGGCATGTATTTTGCAATATTTTCGCCGGTATCTTGTGTGAAACGTACGATACTGCGTGCAACGCGCGATGAACCGAACATCTCATCTCCTTCATCCTGTCGGCTAAGGTCAACGCTTGTTTTCACAACGTTTTGTGCCTTTTTCGACGTCGTCATAGCAATGATCATAATGATTCCGGCTATCAGCAGGTAGATAAGTGGGCTTTTTGCAGATGACATAAGCGAGGTCATCATGAATGTGTCAAAGTTACCGTTTCCGTTTGCCATGAAGTCCTGCAGTGAGTCGAGACCTGCAAGCGGAACTCCGATGAAGTTTACAAGGTCGTTGCCGGCAAAAGCCATAGCCAATGCAAATGTTCCTGCAAGAACGATTATTTTGAACACATTGACCTTAAGTAAGTATAGTACTTCTGAAAGGATTGTAGATACTACAAAGGCTGCAGCAATCAGCATGCAAGTGTTTTCTCCAATCCACTTTCTTGTGTCTTCGTGAATATATGGAGAATCACCCAGTCCTTTTATGAAAATGAAGTAGGCCAGTGCCGTAAATGCTATACCGCCGAAAATAGCGATAGTATAGCGCATGTGGCTTTTGTAGTTGAAAGTAAAGATTACGCGGGAAATCCATTGCACAATCACTCCAAAGAAAAAGGCGATAGCAACAGAAACGAATATCGCTATTATTACGCTAAGGGCTTTATCGCTGTTAAGAAGGTCGTAGATCGTAAGCGACGGGTCAGCGTGCATCTTTAACATGGCTAGTATGAAAGTACCTCCAAGCAACTCGAACACGAGTGATACAGTAGTGGAAGTAGGCATTCCGAGCGAGTTGAAAACATCGAGTATGATTACGTCTGTAACCATAACGGCGAGGAAGATTGTCATTACCTCTTCAAAAGAGTAATTTTCAGGTCTCATGATGCCGTGGCGTGCCACATCCATCATGCCTGCGCTCATAACGGCACCGATTAGAATACCGACAGATGCCACAAAAAGCACAGTGCGAAACTTTGCAACTTTAGCTCCGATTGCTGAATTTAGGAAGTTTACGGCGTCGTTGCTTACTCCTACAAACAAGTCGAACACTGCCAGAAGCAGTAGGAAGGCGACTATTAAAAAATAAATTTCCGTCATAAAAATAAACGTTCTTATTTAAACTGCTTTTGATTTGTGTGCAAAAGTATAAAACATATGTTTCAATGTGTTTAAACAGATATTTCATTTGTGTTACAATTGCTTTAGCGTATGATTACTGAAATTTTCAGGCATTAACCTTTATTATTCTTGCGATATGAAAAATTTGTTTGGTTACTGTCGCTGTTGGTGTATTCACGGTTCCATCAAAATTTGTCATGATTTATCAGCGGGTAGAATTATTAGATAATGAAACTTGTCATGACAAAATAATAATTGTTCAGCATGATTTTTTGTGAAGGTAATATAACTTGAGTTCGACGAACTCAAGTTATATAAAATAATCAGTGGCATTTATTATGTAATAAACCCGTTGGCGTACCTCTTTGTGTTAAATACTTACAGTTTGTTGCATATCGATGACTTTTGTTTACGGTTTTAGCCCGTTCCCGATTGGTTTACGAAAGGCATCCTTTTATAGAGTGAAAGGTTGCCTTTTAAGAGATGAGAGACCGTGTTTTGCGAGCTGAAAGGTCATCATTTGAAACAGTAACTAACGCAAATCCACTCGAAATAATTCCGCCAACGGGGGTAATAAGTATATTGATTTTTCAAATAAGAGGGGTTAATATTATGGAAAACAATCTTTTGCTTATGATTATGTAAGGTCGGAATTTTGAATAAAGATTGAGCCAATTTATATTAATGAAGTAATCAAATCCGCGTAAATGTAAAGAGTCCGGCATTATACCGGACTCTTTACATTTACGCGGATTATTTTTACAAGAACAACTTATGTTGTTACTTCATAACCTATGATAGGTCGCTTATCCCCGATTTGATACGTATATCTGTGTTGCCACAAATATTATTTATAGCCAGCGTGGGTCGCCTACACCTTTTGAGCTAACATCCTCATTAGTTACTGTAAAGTCACCATTGGCTGTATCCTGGTATTTCGGGTCTACATCCCATGTTGCACTGTCGTCGGTGAAGAGGTTACCTTTCTCAACTATTGACTTCAGGTTTGGAGTATTGAAGTAAATATTGTTCTTGAATGTAGGAACGCTAGTCTTGCTCTGGTTTGAGAACATGGCTTCAGTATTTGTTACCAAGTTGTTTTCCCAGTTGATGACATTTCCAACATAGCGTACGTAAAGCAGGCGCTTGCTTGATGCATTGGCGACACCGTCGATTGTACAGTTCTTAATGTTTATTATAGGAGTTCCGCCGCCCATGCTCTCAGATGCATCATCCATACGGATGAAGTCTCGGGCTGTTGCGCTTGCGTAAATAGTGCTGTTGGTAAGGTTTGTCTCATTGATACGTCCTTTTCTGCTGTCGAAGAAATCTCCTCCATCGCATTCAATGTTATGGATCAAGCAGTTATTGAACGTAACCTTATTGATTGTTGAAGCAACATTCAGGTAAATCAGACCCTTACCGAAATTCTTGATTTCGCAATTTTGTACGTCAAGAACGTCATATGTTGCTCCTTCAGTCTTGTAGTTGAATGCCTGGTCGGTAGACTCGTTGTCTGCACCGTCTAAGATTATCTGGTTGAGGCTTAACGATGCACCATCGTCCAATTGGAAACGTCCCTTGATTGTAGGCAGGTTTGTTGGGTATATGCCTTTAATTGTTATGTTCTTTTTAATCTGGGCGTTTCCAGCGCCACCGTTTTCGCCGGCTATTGTGTATGTTCCGCCGTAGAGGGCGAACACTTGTCCATCGGTAGCTGCCTCAAGTAGTGCACCGAAGTCTTCATCCGGACTTACTGTTGTAGCGCCATTAAGGTCAATGATAGTCTTGAACGATTTAGAACCGCGCTCCTTGTCATTGTTGTACAGCTTAATCGTATAAGACGTCTCAGGCGTGAGCCCGTTTACAACAACTTTACCTTCTGCAATTTCTTCAGCAGTGAGATCCTTGTTTATAACTATCGCCCCTGTATTGGCGTCGGTAACAGTTATACGTGTAACTTCCTCTCCAGCTGGCCATGTTACAGTCACACTTCTGTCGGAAATGCTACTTTCCGGTATGTTGTTGAAAATTTGCTGTGCAGCAGTGCGGAAGTAAACGCCGTGCCATTTTGAGTTACGGTCTGCATCGTCAGCATCAATGGCCATGATGCGTGCTGAGTATTTTGTGTCGTAGACAAGGTTGCTGACTGTATAAGGAATTTGGGCTTCCGTTATGTCTGTTATTGTCTGTACAGGTTCGCCTTCGAATGTCAGGCTGTCATCGGCAAAAATCTCGATAGTGTATGTGTCTGCGCCTTCCGATTTAACCCATTGCAGTTTTACGCTGTTCTCGGTAATGCTTCTTGCTTCAAAGTCTATGGGCGAGAATACTCGGTCGTAAATCAAGCTTGTCAGTTCGTCCATTGGGTCGTCGCACGACGCAAGTGACAACAAGCCGAGTCCCAAGACACATGTCCTAAATATATTTCGTTTCATGATTCTTTCTTTTTCTTGTTTGATTTATTTGGAATTTTGTTTATGGAAGCCAGGATGGCCGCATGCGGAACATCCTGCCTTCCAAACATGATTTAATCGGATAATTGTCCGTATATTCCGTCGTTGTTCAACATGCCGTTGCTGCTGTTGATGAAGAAGTCCCAGATAGGCCACAGGCAGTTGAGGCTCGGAGTATTGACATAAAGTCCGTTAATATAGTCGTCGTCTATGACAGGGATACCGTCGCTTACAATCCAGCCTTTGCTTGAATACTTCTCGCCGGTTACTTCATTGACGAGCTTAGAGCCGACTTCGTCGGTATCTCCGTGGTTGAGTCCGTATATGATAAGCTCTTCTCCTCCGTTTGGTGAAGTTGTGTCATACGTGAAGTATAGTTTCTCTGGAAGGTCTGCGTATGCACCCTGGCGATTTGCGAGGTCGCGCAACTTCTGCTGTGCTTCAGCCATTTTCTGGTCAATAATTCCCCAACGTACGAGATCTGCCTTACGGAGGGCCTCGCCGGCGAACTCAAGACCACGTTGTTCAACTATGCCGTTGAAGAATGCATCTGCACTTGCTGTGTATTTTGTCATGAGTGCAGTTACTTTTTCTGCCGGCAGTACTCTGTCAAGTATGGCTTTCATGTAAGGTGCAGCTGCTGCAGGTCCGTCAAGTGCGTTGATTGCTTCAGCGGCCATCAGGTAAACGTCTGCCAGACGCATGTATTGCCAGTTTATGCCGTCGTCATTGGTTGAAGTTACGTAACGGTTCATCCATTCGTAGCGGAGTTTGCCGAAGCACCACTTGTCGATTCCGCGAAGTTCCTGTTTTGAGTTGCCGTTGGTAAGTTCCTTGCTCCACTCGTATGGAACGCAGGTTATGTCACGACGGATGTCGTCAACGTCATAGTCGTAATACAAGTATGGCAGAGGTCCGTTAACGCCGCCTTGTGCCTGGCCTGTATACTGGTCGATAGCCTGATGCTTCACACCCCATGTGTAAAGAACTCGTCCGCGTCCGTCTGAGAACGGTATCTCCCAAAGGGATTCGCCGCCGGCAGTAACGTTATCCTTGCATAGCTTGTCAAAGTTGTCTTTGAATGCGCCAAGGCTGTTTCTTCCGCTGTTTATGATGTCGAGGCACTCTTCTTTTACAATCTTGTACATGTTTTCCTGAGAGAGTTCAGGGTCTTTGCTTTTGCGGAATCCGTCACCGCGAAGGCCGTAGCCTCCGGCGTAAAGAGCAATACGGGCACGAAGACCTTTTACGAAAGACTTGCTTACACGCTCAGTCGTGCTGGTGATAGTATTTTCGTTGGGCCAGTAGCAATAGTCCTCAGCTTCTTTCAAGTCAGCCAGCAACACCTTGTATATTGAGTCGCGGTTGGTACGTGGCAGGTACATGTTGTCGTTGCTGTTCGGCTCGAAACGTGCCGGAACATCCCCCCAAGCCTTGATAAGGTCGTTGTATATTACAGCCCTGAGCGTAAGAGCTTCGCCCAACAGCTGTGCCATGTCAGGATTGTTTTCTATGTCTCCATATTTGCGGAGGCCTTTTATTGCGAGGTTTGCACGCTCTATGCCTTCGTAGAATTTAGCGTAGGCATTGTTGTCTGTATTCATCTGTCCATTGTTAGACAGGGTTGCGTAGTTGCAAAGACTCTGCTTGTCGTCAGTACGTGAAGCGTATGACGGCTGTGTTCCACTAGTTGTTTCAATGTCAGAGCTAAGGCCATAATAAGGCAAGAAACGTCCACGGTAAGAGTTTGTCTCTCCGAACGACTGGTGGATCGACATCACCTCGGCCTCAGCCAACGAATAGATGGAGAATACCGAGCTTTCGTCAAGTGTTGACTGTGTAGGTGCGTCCATGTCGCATGATGTGACAAGCGCTGCGGCAGCCAACGAAAGGAATGATATTTTAATATACTTGTTCATTTTTTTTAGTTTTATTATTTTGCGGTTCTGAGTGTGGGCTTTTTATATGTCGACAAACAGTATTTTATTTGTCGTAAATGCCTGTCGACATAAATCCTACAAACCTCATTTTGTTTAGAAATTCAAATTCAATCCGATAACGAACGAGCGGCTTCTCGGGTAGCCTGAATAGTCTACACCAGGAGTAAGAGCGTCCTTGCGGATACAGTCAGACTCTGGGTCGTAACCGCTGTAACCAGTGATTGTGAACACGTTGTAAGCCGTGCAGTAGAAGCGCAGTGAGTTAATGCCTACGCGTTTGGTAAGGCTCTGTGGCAGTGTATAACCTAATGTCAATGTGTTCAGGCGGAGGAATGAAGCGTCTTCAACAGCCCAGTCGGTCAAAACGAACTTGCTCATGTAAGGAGACCACATTGTTGTGTTTGCGTTCAACTCGGCAAGTCTTACTGGGTCGTTGCAGAGCATGCCTGTCTCCGGGTCAAGGTTAGTCCAGCGCTTGCCGTCAGCCATGATGTCAATCATGTTGCGGTACTGGTACTTACTTGTTGAAGTGTATTCAATCTTGTTTGCGTTGTAAACCTGGTTGCCGATGCTGAAGTTGAAGTTTGCGCTGAGGTCGAAGCCGTAAGCATGTGCGTTGAGTCCGAAACCTCCGTAAACGTCAGGATTTACATTACCGATAATAACATTATCTTCGTCACCGATAACGCCGTTGCCGACACCGCCTTCTTCAGTAGGTTGGTCAACGAGCTTGATAGAACCCGGACGAACTGTACCGATTATAGGAGAAGCATCAGGCACTCCCTCTTTCAGTTTCCATGTCTTTGTTGCAGCGTCGTAGCCTTCAAAATCGCTCACTTCGTAACGTCCTGCGAGCTGGTATCCGCGGATTTCGCCTACCTGTCCGCCTACTGCAATCCAATAGTCCTGGCCGATTTCGGTACTTGCCCAAGCTGTGTTCTTGCCGAAGTCCTGCATGCTGCCGAGACTCTTGATTTCGCTCTTGTTGACACCCAGGTTGCCATAAAGGTCGATACCCCAATTCTTCTTGTCGATTGCGTGCCATGTGAAGCTGAATTCAACACCTCTGTTTTCAGTCTCACCCATGTTGCGGTATTGTGTGTCGTATCCTGTACCTGCTACCGGGAATTGGATGAGAAGGTCTTTTGTGGTATTGAGGTAAGCCTCGATGCTACCGCTAAGTTTACCCTTGAAGAGTGTGAAGTCCAAACCGATGTTGCGTGTAATGGTTGTTTCCCACTTAAGGTCGGGGTTTGCCATGATTTTTGACGGTGCCCAGTATTGTGTGAATCCGTTAATCCATGATGTGGCTTTTGACTCGTACATCTGTGACAGCTGGCCGGTAGGAATGTTGTTGTTACCTGCTGTACCGTAGCTGAGGCGGAGTTTCAAGTCGTCAAGCCAGTTTTGTGTAGACTTCATGAACGGTTCTGAAGAAATACGCCATGCAACGGCTGCTGACGGGAAGTAGCCCCAACGGTTCTCTTCAGAGAATTTTGATGATGCGTCAGCGCGGAATGTTGCAGTGAGCAGGTAGCGGTCTTTGAAGTTGTAGTTCACACGACCGAAGAATGAGAGCAGTTTGTCGTCTGCGCTGTAGTTGTCGTCGATTGTGTAAGGAGTTCCTTGAGATGACAGTTTCCATGCCTGTTCTGCAGTATAGTCCTCCGGGAATCCGTGTACCTCGTTCATGTTCTCGCGCTCTTTGGTGATGATGTATTCATGGCCTACCATGAAGTTCAGGCTGTGGTCAGTATTCTTAATCAACTTCGAGAAGTCGTAGCTGATAGTGTTAGAATTGCGGAAACGGTGGCGGTTAGTGTCAGTCAGGCGTATTGCCGGCTTGTTCTGGTTGCCGGATGCAGGTACGTTCTTTACATAATAAGTGGTTGTACCCCAGAAACGCTGGTCGTACTGGTTGTAGTCGTCATATCCGAATTCGGTCCTGATTTTGAAGTTCTTGAATACTTCCCATCCGAATGCTCCTGCAAAGTTGAGGGTCTTGCGCTCCTTCTTGCGGTCGTTGTCGTACTGTGATTCAACAGGATTGTAAAGGTTGCCGAAGTCATCGTCGGTACCGGCGCTTTCGTCAAGGTTTGCAAGTGGAATAGGAGTGTAGATTACGGCGTACTTCAGACGCTTGTCAGAGTCGTAAACGCCGGTAGCGTCGTTAGCACCACCACCTCTGATGTCTGTGTCAGAATATCTTGCCTGGAAGTCGAGAGTCGTATTCTTGGTCGGCTTCGTGTTGAGTTTCAGGCTGAAGTTGTCGCGCTTGTAGTTTGAACCGATCTGGATGGCCTTGTCGTTCATGTGAGCATAGCTGAACGCATATTTTACGGTTTCAGTACCGCCGGTGATGTTTACGTTGTGGTTGAACGTATTGCCGGTACGTCCGTATACGATGTCCTGCCAGTCGTTTGCTTCAACGTTGCGGTAGAGGTCCATGTCTTCATAATTGCCGAAGTAGTCTGTGTACGAGCTGAGGTCGTTCTCGTTCTTGAGCAGTGCAAGCTCATACTGCCACTTTGCGTAGTCGTAGGGGCTGAGTACGTCCATCTTCTTGGCTACTTTCTTCCAGCTGTAATAAGCATTGTAGCTTACGTTAACCTTGCCGCTCTTGCCGCTCTTGGTGGTTACGAGGATTACACCGTTTGCACCACGTGAACCATAGATGGCTGTTGATGATGCGTCCTTGAGGACGGTGATGTCTTCGATGTCGGTCGCGGGTATGTCGCTTATGCTTTCAACGGGGAATCCGTCGACGATAAGCAACGGGTCGTTGCTCTGTGTGATAGAACCACCTCCACGTACGCGGATTTTCACATCGGCGTCAGGCGAACCCTCGGTTGTGGTAATCTGCACACCGGCCATCTTACCAGTCAGCGCTTCTGTAACCGAGGCTACCGGCACTGCTGCCAACGCTTCGCTGTTGACGGTGGCTACCGAACCGGTCAAGTCCTTGCGGCGTACCGAACCGTAACCGATGACTACGAGGTCTTCAAGATTTGTGGTCTCGTCCTCGAGCTTAACGTTTATTGTACTCTTGCCGGCTGTTTCAACGGTCTTGGTCTTCATACCGATGTATGAAATCTGCAACGGGTTGTTGCCGGTCAATTTGATTGAGAAGTTTCCGTCGATGTCCGTCACGGTAGCATTGTTCTTCGTTCCTTTTTCAAGGACGGTCGCACCTATAACAGGCTCTCCGTTGGAGTCCTTCACATTTCCTTTGATTGTCTGCGCCGACAGACTGCCCACAAATAAGGTGAACAGCACCAACAGCGCTAGTCGAAAAGTTTTTAAATTACCAGACATAAATGTTATTTATTAATTTGTTTAAAGATAAAATATTTCTTAATTAATCATAATGTTTTCATGATCAGTTTGGAAATGGAATGTCTAATGCACAAACCGCCGCATCCATAATGCAGTCAGGCTACATGTTTTTCAGGCATAGTTTATGACAACGCCTGGTTGTTTGCTTGTTTTTTGATATTAGTTTTTAATAATTTGATATTTTCGGCTACAAAGTTAGTGAAAATTTATTTTTGGCAAAACTATTTCAGTATTTTTTAATTAAAATCTTATAACAAATTCTTTATTGTATAATGTGATTTTAACATTTAATAGTAGTAATGGTTCAGCTGGTCTTGTTGGAATTAATAGTAGTGCTTATTACATTGGGAAAACGGGCAAACGGCATCCTCATTTAACCTGTTTCCTGAAATGCCGCATATTGCATCGTAAAACATGGCTTTTCAGCCTTCAAAAGCTTATCTTTTAAGATGCAATAGGTTACCTTTTGCAAGCATGTAAAATTGTTAGCAATTATAGTGTTGTTGATAATGTTTTTAATGATTATTTTATTAAATACCAATATAATATAAGTTAAGGCGATTTAATATGTGGACAGAAGTTCCGCAGGCTGCGTTATGGATAATTGTATGGTGCCGGTGTTGGTATTTGCAATTATTTTTGTAAGTTTGCATTTGGTATGGATGTTTTTTCAAAAGAGAAACGCAGCAAGGTGATGGCCGCTATCCGTTCAAAGAATACACGGCCTGAGATAATTGTGCGTAAATATCTTTTTGCTAAAGGTTTTCGCTTTAGGATAAACCATCCGCGCCTGCCCGGTCATCCGGATATTGTATTGCGCAAATATCGTACCTGTATTTTTGTAAACGGTTGTTTCTGGCACGGGCATGATTGCCAATACGGGCATCTGCCTAAAACTAATGTTGTTTTTTGGAAAAACAAGATAAACCGTAATCGTGAACGCGACAGGGAGGAGCAGCGCAAGCTGGCTCAGATGGGCTGGCACTGCATTATTGTTTGGGAGTGTGAGTTGAAGCCTTCGGAACGCGACCGTACTTTGCAGTCGCTGGAATATACGCTGAACAGGATTTTCCTTGAAAACAATGCCGTCAAGTACAAGTCTTTTGTCGATAGTGATAGGGGCATGGCTGCGGAGCCAGGATAGGATGGGTATTTGTGGTATTGTTTTTGTCGTCGCAGGCTATGGGCTGGCTTCTCGTATGTGTTTCTCTTCTTTTTAACTGGATATGAATTCTTTTTTATGATAATATTTATTTTATTTGATAGTTTGGGAAAACTTCCCGGATCTGTTTAACATATAGGCTAAATCTTGATATTATCTATAATGGCTGAATACTTAAAGAGGCGGTGCCTGGATATAGAGTTAATGATTAAAAACGATTATAATTTTATGATAGGGATAAAATTAATTGCGATAGCATTGTCAGTTATTACTTTTTGCTTGTGTGCCTGTCAAGGCCAACGTGGAAATGGACAAGTGGATGGAAATGTTTCAGACACTATTGACTATGGTGAAGTTAATGACAGCCTTGTCATGAAGTATATTTCATGTCCTAAAAGTATTGTTGACACACTTCTTGACAAAGGCGATTCAATTTATTTGCATGCGAATGAGTATAAATTGGAATTTCTTGGTCTCGACAATGAAGAGTATAACAGGAGGCTGGTAGCTAAATATGGAGATACAATCCCTGCCATCGTTTCTATTTATGAGTCTTATGACTTGTTGACAAGTTATGGAGAAGATGAAGTTTGTGCATCTTTCGTGTGGCAGGAGGTGGCAAAAACACATATTTACCGTTTCCTCAAACATGGAAGTAAAACAGTTGTTTCAAAAGATTACGCTAAATTCTTCCATGTCATAAATGACATTATGGACTATTATTCCGGCGGTACGCAACGCGACATGACTATTGCTGCCAGACGGTTGATTTTGGTTGCCGATTACCATTTGATTGAAGCTTATAAGCATTTGATGGATTTATATGATGATCATGAAATAAAAAAGTTGGTACATGAAGATTACAGGTATGTTCTTAAGACGTATCGCGAGTATGTGGATTTCAGATATGAGCAGTTTACTTATTCAGATCTTCCGCGTCAGTTGAATTGTTTGCTTTATGGAGTACTTAATGCAAAGGCTGCTTCTATAAACAACCTTATAAAAAGACATGCAGGCATCAAAACCGTGAAGAACAACCTTTGTGGGCATTATTGCCAATTAGACAATAAGATGTTTAAACTTACATTCATGTCGCTTGAAGAAGAAAAATGGGATATTTATTGAACTAGCTATTATGACAATGTTGTCGGCAAAAATATAAATTAGAGAGTCATTTGTTAACAGATTTTATTCTGCATATTTTGTTTGATGATAGATTTATAATATAAAAAGTTTATTTTGTTGTTGGGATTTTTTGTATTTTCGCATGCAGATTTGTCAAACACATATAGAAACTTATGCTTATATCAACAACACCGACAATTGAGGGACGCCATATACTTGAGTACAAGGGCGTTGTGACTGGAGAGACTATTATCGGCGCTAATGTGCTGAAGGATTTTATGGCCGGACTGCGTGATTTCTTCGGAGGGCGCAGCGGAACGTATGAAAAGGTTTTACGTGAAGCAAAGGACACCGCTTTGCGCGAAATGGAGGATCGTGCCAGGGAACTTGGTGCAAATGCCATTGTGGGTGTTGACCTTGATTATGAGGCAATAGGGCAAAATGGCTCCATGTTGATGGTGATGTGCAGCGGAACGGCGGTTGTCATTTAGTCTGCGGAAATGACAGAAGTTGACAATTAATGATTAAGTACTTCTGCTCTATATTATACATTATTATAATAATACAGATGGAGCTGTTACGCTTAATCCTTAATTGTCAACTTTTGTCGAAGCATCAGCTTTTCCTAACTCGTATGCTTTGGCTGCCATGCGGTTGATGATAAGCTCTGCTGCTTCTATATCGATTTCACCTAAGTCTGGACGGCGTGTGTATGCGTTGACGTGTTCGTCTTCTGTCTCTATGCGTCCGGAAAGCAGGTTCGTGAAATTGCGGCGGTACTCTTCAACCATGACGTCATACATGTCGTCTGTGCGACAGGCAAAGCGGACGAGGTCCATATCGGTGGTTTTTGTTGTAAAGAAATCTTTCAACAGCGATTCTATCTCTTCACTTTTATAATTCATCCGCGATATTGCGTAGAAGGCTTCGATGTTGAATGCTTTTGATATACGTTCGTAGTGGTTTAGCATTATGCGCTTGATGCTTTTGGGCTCGAAGCGTTCTTGCGGGTCTATGTCGTCGTGTGCTTCAAGTACGCCTGTAACGTAATATTTGAAAAACGCGCGTACAAGAGCGGCTATGGCGATGTCTTTGGTTATCATTATTCTTTTCGTTATTTGGTAGGGTTGTTGTCATTAAGCAAGGCTGCGCAGATATTCCTCATCAGTCCTTCATATTTGGCTCTTTTAACCGCGCTGCCTTTAAACATCCGGCGGTACTGTTCGATGGAGAGTTGCTGCCAGTCGGCACGGGTCATATCGAGCAATTCCATAGGTGGTTTCAGTTGCGGGTCGTCGGTAGGTGTGGCAAAACGATTCCATGGACATGCGTCCTGACAGCGGTCGCATCCGTATATCGTGTTGCCCATTTTCCCGGCAAATTCAGTTGGTATGTCACCACGATTTTCAATGGTCAGGTATGACAGGCACTTTGACGAACAAAATGTGCCGTCGTGGCTTAAAGCTCCTGTCGGGCAGGCTTTTATGCAAGCGTCGCATGTGCCGCAGCGCGGCTTTACGGGGGCGTCGTACTCGTCGGCTTCATTTGATACGAACAGTTCGCCGAGGAAGAACATTGTGCCTGAGTGGGGGATTACGAGTTGGTGGTTACGTCCTGTCCAACCCAATCCTGCCTGCACCGCCCAGTATCGTTCAAGTACGGGTGCTGTGTCGCAGAAAGCCCTGTATTCAGTTATACCGAGGCGGTAGGCTAAGGCGTGCAGGCGTGACTTGACAATGTCGTGATAATCTTTTCCCAAAGCGTATGACGCAAGTTGCAGTCCGCCTTCTGGCATGCGGCGCGACGGGGCGTAGTTCAGGGCAACGCAAATAATTGTCTTTACGCCAGAGACGAGCATGGTGGGGTCGAGACGTTTGTCGGTATTGCGTTCCATGTAATCCATGCCGGCGTGACCCTTGTTGGCGAGCCAGCGGTTGAACGTCGTGGCGCATTCATGGCTGACTGGTGCAGCTTTGGCAAGTCCGCAAGCGAAGAAGCCGAGGGATTTAGCCTCGGCTTTTGTTTGTTCACTCGAAAGTCTTGAACTCATATCCTTGCTCTTTCATCCACTTTAGTGCCTGGGGCAGTGCGTAACGCAGTTTGTCAATGCTCTTAAGCGAATCGTGAAAGGTTATTATCGAACCGTTGCGTGTGTACCGTTTGACGTTTTTCAGTACGTCTTCCGCCGTAAGCCATTTGCTGTAATCGCGTGTGACGAGGTCCCACATTACGATACGGTATTTTCGTCCAAGCCAGAAATACTGGTCCCAGCGCATCCATCCGTGAGGTGGGCGGAACAGACGCGACCCAATCAGCCTGTCAGCCTTTTCGGCGTTGGCGTTGTATGATTTAGTAGAGTGCTTGAATCCACCCCAATGGTTGAACGTATGGTTGCCTACCTGGTGGCCTGCATCAACTATTTGTTTGAATAGTTCTGGATATTTCCTGACGTTGTCGCCTACCATGAAAAACGTTGCGTGTGCATCGTATTTGGCAAGCGTGTCGAGGATGAAAGGGGTCGACTCAGGTATGGGACCATCGTCGAAAGTCAGGTAAACCGCTTTCTCCGTTTCGTCCATACGCCATGTAGCCCGTGGATAGAGCCAGCGTAGCCATTTGGCAGGCTGCTCGATAATCATTTCTCTTGTGGTTTATGATAATTATAAAGAGCCGGGAGGAGTTCAAGACCCAGTCCGTGTCTTGCCGCTCCTTCCGGCTCTATACCTTATTTTATTTATTGTGGCATTACTCCGCCTTTGTTGTGGTAAGTCGTAACATCGGCAGTGAACAGCTGGTTAAATTTGTTTGCAAGGGTCTTGTCAAACGTATCAGCAGTGTCAACACACATGTTCATGATGAATATGTGCATGATGCAGTCTTGCTGGGCTTGGGTAAACCTGCTGCCAGTAAGAGAGTTGTACCACTTCATGTACTGGTGCGAGTTGTCGAATATTGCCTTTAGTGTCTCTGTGGCTTTAGCCTTGTTGCCTAAATGTGCGTATGCCTTGGCAATGTCGAGTCCTCCGCTGAGATAATTCATGGGCACGTTGTATGACGGTATCACCTTTTCTGCGTATGCAAGGGTCTTCTTGGCCTTGTCCAATTTACCTTCGGCAATCAGGTGTAGGGCCAATTGGGCGAAAAGCCTGCGGTGTGTGTAGCACATGCGCATGACAGTCTCGTCAAGGTAGATGCCCTTCTTCTCAAGTCCGCCGTACTTAAAGCGTGTCATCATGTTTGTATATACGCGTTCGGTGTCGAAGTTCTTAGCTCCTGCCACGTTGGTCGTGAACGGCGTAATGCGGTTGGCAAGACCTTCCTGTACGAAGTTGTCGCCAAGGTTCATGTAATTCTCGGCTCCTACTGTCGTAGCTACGTAGATAGGACGTGTCCAGTTGCACTGGGCAAGTATTTCGAGCATCATCAGGTCGTTCTTGTAAAGCGCGTTCTTGCCTTTGAGGGATATTACCATCCTGTCAGGTATTGAATCTGCTGCCATCATCATTCCACTCTTCTTTACAGCCTCTTTGTCGATAGTAACGTAAAGAGTGTCTGTCGGTATGAAGTGGAAATCCTCGTCCTTGGAGCGAACCCAATGCTTCATGATATTCTTCAACTCGAAAGGATTGTCGCCGAAGGCTACTTTGGCTTCATTGGGATTTGTCTTGTAAAGCTCGAGTATCTGGTTCTTTGCCTCCGGACGAACTTCGACGTACTCGTTTGTACCTGAACAGTAGTCGAGGCGAGGCCATGTTATAGGCACGGCTGGTGAGTCGTAAGCGTCACGGCACATCTGGTCGATATACCAGTCGGTAGCCAGATAACTGAGGTTACATACCCTGGCGTCTGTCCTCACGCCTTCAACTTCCTGGTTGTACCATAGCGGGAATGTGTCATTGTCGCCATTGGTGAAGATTATCGGGTTGCCCTTGTCTTGCATCGACATGAGATAATTCTGTCCGAAGTCACGGCATACGTAGCGTCCGCTGCGGTCGTGGTCGTCCCATGTCTGGCTTGCCATCTGTATTGGTACGAGCAGGCAGAGTATTGATACCACGGCTGCTACGGCTGTGCCATTGAGCTTGAGGTATTTCTTTAACAAGTCAATGATTGCTGCCACTCCAATACCGCACCAAATGGCGAAGGCGTAGAATGAGCCGGCGTATGCGTAGTCGCGTTCGCGTGGCTGCATCGGTGTCTGATTAAGGTATAGAACGATGGCAAGACCTGTCATGAAGAAGAGGAAGAACACAACCCAGAATTGGCGTATGCCACGCTGTCCGCGGTAAGCCTGCCAGAAAAGGCCGATAAGGCCAAGCAACAGCGGCAGGCAGTAGAATACGTTGTGTCCCTTGTTGTTCTTCAGGTCGTCAGGCAGTTTGCTTTGGTCGCCGAGACGCATGTTGTCCAGGAACGATATGCCCGAAATCCAGTTGCCGTGTTCAAGCTCTCCGTTGCCTTGTATGTCATTTTGGCGTCCTGCAAAGTTCCACATGAAATAACGCCAATACATAAAGTTGCATTGGTATGAGAGGAAGAAGCGCAGATTCTCCATCATTGTAGGAACCTTCACGCTTATAAGCTCGCCGCAACGGTCGTAAGGCACTTGTTTGCCATCCACACCGCCCATCCAGCTCTCATAAGCTTCGGCATGCGATGAACTCCACATACGTGGGAACAGCATGTTTTGCGCATATTTGTAATCACGTTTGCGACTTACAATGAAGTAAGAGTCTTTTTCGTCGGCTGATGCCTTTTCCTTGCGCTGGTATATCGGGGCGCCTTCAACCATGTGTGGCTTGCACATGCCGTCCTCGATGTCGAGCTGTACTTGTGACGTGTAAGCCTGGCCGTAGACAAGCGGGTTGTCGCCATACTGGTCGCGGCTGAGGTAACTGCCAAGGGTGAAGATGTCTTCAGGTGAGTTCTGGTCCATCGGCGGGTTGGCCGAAGAACGGATTATGATAACTGCGTAGCTGGAATAGCCGATCATCAGCATCAGCATGCAGAGCAAAACAGTATTCTTGATGCGTGCGCTGACAAAAGGTTTCTTCGTCTTGTCGATTATGACCTGGCGGTTTACGACAAACCATAAAACTGCCAACACTACGACACCGATGAAGAAGGCTGACCATCCGTATCCGTAGAACGGTACGCCGAGCATGGCTACGGAAAGCACGAACGATATGTTGCTACGCTTGAAACTCTTGTTTACGTAGCTTTCGTATATTGCCCATATAACAGTTGAAACGAGCAGGATTACGTAAATAATCACACCCGTGTTAAACGGACATCCGAGTGTGTTGACAAAGAACAGTTCGAACCAGCCGCCTACTGTTATGATGCCTGGCACAACGCCGTAAAGTATTGCGGCAATAAGCACGAACGATATCGCCAAAGCGACGAGCGAGCCTTTGAGGTTGGCGTTGGGGAACTTGCGGTAATAGAAAACCAGCACAATGGCCGACACGCAAAGCAGGTTGAGCAGGTGGACGCCGATGCTCAGACCAGTCATGTACATGATAAGTATGAGCCAACGGTCGCTGTGTGGCTCGTCGGCATGGTCTTCCCATTTAAGTATGAGCCAGAATACGACAGCTGTAAATGCCGAAGAATAGGCATATACTTCGCCCTCGACAGCACTGAACCAGAACGTATCGCTGAATGTGTAAATCAACGCACCGACAAGTCCGCTCGCCTCAATGGCAATGAGTTTGGAGGTTGTAAGCGAACTCCAGTCCTTGAGTATCAGCTTGCGCGTAAGGTGGGTAATCGTCCAAAACAGGAACAATATGCAAGTTGCGCTAAGTAGCGCACTCATTGTGTTGACCATGCGTGCAACCTGTGTGGGGTCGCTTGCAAAGTGTGAGAATAAGTTTGCAGTGAGCATGAAGAACGGTGCTCCTGGCGGATGTCCGATCTCGAGCTTGTAACCTGTTGTAATGAATTCAGGACAGTCCCAAAAACTGGCTGTCGGCTCAATCGTGCTACAATATACAAAGGCTGCTATCAGAAAAGCCAACCAGCCCATTATATTGTCCACTAACTTAAATTGCTTCATTTAATTAATGTATGTGTGAAATTAATATATTTCTGATTTTGATTGGGATTTTTATATAAAGCGGTGCAAAGATACAAACTTTGTGTCTTGTAACGCCGAGTTTTTTATTTTTTAACGTTGCTCCATTCCGCTGTTTGACCTATTTATATTTTATATCTTTAATCTCATTCCAGATCGACAACGGTTATTCCTGCTCCTCCAAACTGTACGTGCTCGTCATGATAGGACGATACGACCGGAACTGTAGCTAGATATTGGCGGATCAGTTGGCGCAGTATGCCAGAGCCTGTTCCATGAAGTATGCGGACCCGGCTCATGCCGACGAGTATTGCGTCGTCGATGAAATATGTGACGGCCGTAATTGCTTCGTCGCCGCGCATACCTCTGACGTCAATGTCCTGCTTGAAGTTGAGCTTGCGGTTGTCTATTGTCTCGCGTGTCTCCCTGCCGACGGTCATGTATGCTTGGGGCTCCTCGCTTTTGGGGGCTTGGGCGTGTTCGAGCCGTTCAGCACGCATCTTTGTGCGCATGTCGCCGAATATTACAGTAGCCGTCTTTCCGTTGATGCTTTCTAATTTTCCAACAGTCGTAAGGCCTTTTATTCTTACCGTATCGCCGGGTGACAGTGGGGCGTTTGCTTGTGACTGTGAGGGGACTGTTTTCCCGCTCTTTATTTTCCTTTCCTCGTTTTCCTTCTCTTTTTTCCTTTTTTCGCGCCTTGCCTTACGCTCTTGTATCTGTTGCATCTTCTTGGCAATCAGCTCGTCGTTTGCGGCGGAGTCTATGTCTTTTATCCCTGCTTTGAAAGCCTCGAGTTCTTCGCGAATCTTTTTTGTCTCAGCTTTCTCGGCTTGGCTTTCGCGTATGTCCTTTATGGTTTTTTCTATCATGCGGTTGCTTTCGCCGAGCAGTTGTTCCGCTTGTTCTTTTGCCTTACGGATTATTTCTTTCCTGCTTTGCTCAAGTTCTTTGACTTCATTTTCATACTTTGCGATGGTCTGTTCGAGGTTTTTCTCCCGTTGGTGTATCGTCTGGCGCTTGTTCTCCCAGTATCGTTTGTCGCGTACGATGTCCTGCAGGTACTTGTCGCTTTGTATGTAGTCTCGGCCAACAATGTCGCTTGCTTCTTTAATGACACTGTCAGGCAGTCCTATTTTTCGGGCTATCTCGATGGCAAACGAGCTTCCGGGATTGCCTATCGAAAGTTGGAACAACGGTTGCATCTGTTGGCGGTCGTACAGCATGGCGCCGTTGGCAACGTATTTATGAGTATCGGCAAAGTGCTTCAGGTTTTGGTAGTGTGTCGTAATCACTCCGTACGCCTTGCGTTCGCAGAATTGTTTAAGTACAGCTTCGGCGATGGCTCCGCCAATCTGCGGCTCCGTACCGGTTCCGAACTCGTCGATGAGCAGTAGCGTTGAATCGTCGGCGTATTTCATCATCTGTTTCATGTTCATAAGATGACTTGAATACGTGCTGAGGTCGTTTTCGATGCTTTGCTCGTCGCCTATGTCGATAAAGATGTTTCCGAATACGCCTGTATGCGAACGTTCGCCGATAGAAACGGACAGGCCGCATTGCAGCATGTATTGGGTTAGTCCGACGGTTTTAAGGCAGACGGATTTTCCGCCTGCGTTGGGGCCTGATATTATCAGTATGCGTTTTTCCCTGGTCAGGATTATGTCAAGCGGCACAACGTTCTTACCCTGTTTCTTTAATGATAGCTGGAGCAAAGGGTGGGCGGCCTGTATCCAGTCGATGTGTGGCTTTGCCTCCACGTCCGGTTCGATGCCGTTTATAAGCTGCGCCAATTTCGCTTTTGCGTTTATGAAGTCTATCGTGGCAAGGAAACCGTACGATTCCAAAATAGGTTTAACGTGCGGACGCACAAGTTTTGAGAATTCCGTCAGAATGCGTATTATCTCTCGTCGCTCTTCTGATTCAAGCTCCCTTATCCTGTTGTTCGCTTCCACGACCTCTGTCGGTTCGATGAATACGGTTTTACCCGATGCCGATTCGTCATGTACTATACCTCTGATTCGTCGTTTCAGTCCTTGCGTTACGGGTATCACGAGTCTGCCGTCGCGTATGGCGGGTGTTACGTCTTTATCGACGAGCCCCTCGCTTTGCGCGGTGCGTAATATGCCGTAAAGTGTTCGTGAAATGTTGCCTTCGGTGCGGGCAAGCTCACGGCGGATGTTTGCCAGCTCGGGCGATGCGCTGTCTTTTATCCTTCCGAATTTGTCGAGTATGCGGTCTATGGCCTGTACGAGTTGCGGAAATGTCATGACGTCTGCCGTCAGCCTGTGCAATGCAGGGTAGGGATACGTCTTTACTTCTTCGTCATCGTCGTCGGTAGAACGGTTAAGGTAGTTGACAATCGAGCAAATTGTATCCAGCGAACGCCGTAAATCAAACAGTTCGCCCTCGTCAAGGTGTGTGCCTTCAAGGCGCAAGCGTCCCACTGAAGAACGGACGTCGAAGAAATATTGCATCGGGAAGTCGTCCGCCTCTTCCTGAAGCCGGCGGAATTCACGCACTTGTGCCAGCAGTTCGTTTATTTCACCGGCATCATTGCTAGCCTCCATTTCGTCAACTTTTTCTTTCCCCAATGTACTAAGGCATCTTTCCCGTAACAGGGAACGTATTTCGTCGAAGCCAATCTTACTTTCAAAAGTCTTTGGATAAATCATGTTGCAAAAATACTCATTTTGCCTGTTATGGCAAAGTTTATCAGATGCCAAAAACGCAATATACGTCTCTTTAGTTTCTGTCTTTATACCCGTTGGCGCAATTATTAGTACCTCTTTGTGTTAAATACTTACAGTTTGTTGTATATCGATGACTTTTGCTTACGGTTTTAGCCCGCTCCCGACGGGTTTGTAAAAGGCATCCTTTTATAGTGTGAAAGGTTGCTTTTTAAGAGATGAAAGACCGTGTTTTGCAAGCTGAAAGGTCATCATTTGAAACTGTAACCAACGTAAATCCACTCGAAATAATTCCGCCAACGGGTGTTTTTATAGAAAAATATCTTATGTTGATGAATTTTCTTTGAAAAAATTTGGAGGAATAAGAAAAACTCATTACCTTTGCACTCGCTTTAGAACACAAAGCTTGTCTTCTTGACAAAGGAGAGATGGTAGAGTGGTCGATTACAACGGTCTTGAAAACCGTCGTGCTGAGAGGCACCGGGGGTTCGAATCCCTCTCTCTCCGCAACAAACGCTGAAAATCAGCAGATTGCAAAACAAACACCCGGTTTTACACCCAAGAATGTAAAGTCGGTGTTTTTGTTTTATTTAAGATAATACAACCACTACATAATAAAAGAGTAGCGATATTAAAAGAATCCGATGAGAAAAGACTAATATTTATCTATCCATTCAGTTTGATTTTTCAGGACTTTACATCGTCCTGAAAGTATTTGTTATTGTATTCCAACGTCAGGAGTGGATTATAATACAAGTTTTTTGTGTGGATAGAATTTCGTTTTGCTTAATGTACGAAAGTACTTATCTATAAACGCATGAAATATTAGCACAATGAATCATTGGAAATCAACTTTGGCCGTGATAGGAATAGGCCAACTCATATCTATTTTAACAAGTACGATTGTTGGCTTCTCCATTATTTTTTGGATTAGCAACGAATTTAAATCCCCGACAGCTTTATCTCTGGCTATTTTAGCTGGATTTTTACCACAATTTGTATTAGGCTTGTTTGCCGGGGTCTATGTTGACAGATGGAATCGAAAGAAAACGATGTTTTATTCGGACTTGTTCATCGCGTTCTGTACCCTATGTCTTTTTATTGTGATAACCAAGGGTTATAAAGACCTTTCTTTTTTTTATCTATTGACTGCTTGTCGTTCAATAGGCAGTACGTTTCATGCACCTGCTTTACAGGCAAGCATCCCTCTACTGGTTCCCAAGCACCATCTTGTCAGGGTATCAGGTTTGTACCATTCCATTCAATCCTTCAGTGAGGTGATAGCTCCCGTTGTAGGGGCAAGCCTCGTTGTTTGGCTTCCCATACAGTATATTCTGCTCATAGATGTGATCGGAGCTGTTGCTGCTTGTCTGACCTTACTTTGTGTCCAGATTCCTTCTCTTCAAAAAACGAAAGTTCTTCCAGATTTCAAAAAAGAACTGACGGAATGTTGGCATACCTTGCGGCGTACAATGGGCATTTTGCCTTTATTCGTATGCTTTACGCTGGTGACTTTTGTCCTTATGCCTGTTTTTACGTTATTTCCTTTTATGACGCTTCTGCATTTCAACGGAAACATTTTGCAAATGGGAGTTGTGGAAATGGGTTGGGGCTCAGGGGCATTGTTGGGCGGTTTAGTACTTGCCTGTAAGGCTTTGAAAAGCAAGCAAACATTAGTGATGCATACGGCTTATGTGATATTGGGATTGTATCTGATTAGCGCCAGTTATTTACCATCAAGCGCATTTATAGGTTTTGTTTGCCTAACATTTACAGGAGGCATAGCCTATTCCATTTACCATGCGCTTTTCATCGCTATTATTCAGCAGAACTTGGCTTCGGACATGCTTGGACGGACTTTTTCTCTCATCTTTAGTTTGAGTACCTTTCCATCAATGCTGGGTATCGTAGCTTCAGGATATTGGGTGGAAGCATGGGGTATCACATCCGTCTTTATGATCAGCGGATGGGTTATCTTTCTGATTGGAGTGGGTGCAAATTTTATTTCTTCAATCAAGCAGTTGGATAATTACGCATAGTATTATTTATTAAAGAATTATTATATGACAAAGAAAGAACACACTACGATTACAGAGTTATTTCAAGTTTTGGACTTGTTGGAAAGCCTGGACATGCAGTTTTGGTTGGATGGAGGCTGGGGAGTGGATGTCTTGTACGGACAGCAAACCCGCTTGCATAGAGATATTGACATTGATTTTGATGCCAATTATACAGACCAACTCCTTGATCTTTTGCAGGAGAGAGGATATCAAATTGAAACAAATTGGTTGCCCACCCGTGTGGAACTGTATAGCAAAGAATTAGGCTATATTGATATCCATCCTTTTGTCTTGAATGCGGACGGCACTTCCAAACAAGCCGACTTGGATGGAGGCTGGTATGAATTTCAACCGGACTATTTTGGAACAGCAGTCTTTGAAGGCAGAAGCATCCCTTGCATTTCTGCAAAAGGGCAACAAGTATTCCATTCGGGCTACGATTTAAGAGAGAAGGATATTCACGATTTATCTATAATTAAACAATGTATAACAACAATGAGCCTAACAATTAGATAAGAACAAGAAAATGACAGAAAAACAAATTGTCTGGTATATCTTACTTACAGAAGTAAAGATAGACAGTGACACCCAGTCTGTCACATCCCTGAGTGTAGCTCCATTGGCAGTCTTGCCGGAATTCCAGCGTAAGGGAATTGGGGGGGGATGTTGATTCAGTAAGCCCATCAGAGGGCAGCACTTTTGGGTTACGGCACAGCAGTCGTATTGGGGCATAAAGAGTATTATCCTCGATTTGGCTATCGCAAGGCTATCGATTTAGGAATTGAATTTCCTTTCGAAGTCTCTCATGAATATTGCATGGTGGCTGAATTAATACCTGGAGCTACTGAGAATGTGAAAGGTATGGTTTGTTATCCAACTGACTTTAAATAGTTTAACAAGTAAAATTCATTATATAACTCGGACTGGGTATTTCAATTTCCCAGTCCGTATTCTGATAGTACTTATTCAATTGGAAGATTGTGTTGCTTCAAGAATGAAAGTTTATCCCAATACCCTCTTTGAAAGACGATTTTGTTATCTTTTACATGAAAAAATCCGCATCCACGAAGTCCAAGAGAGTCTTTCCATTCCATGATAGCCCATTCGCCATCTTCAAAAATATTTTCCACCATACAAACCATTTTAGCAGTGGCAAATTCATTCACAAACATTTTGTAGATTGATTCTTTACCTATTATTGGTTCGTTTGCGACTTGATGATTTACTGCATTAGTAGCATACAGCTCTGCTATATGATAAGCATCTGCTTTGTTAAAGCAATCTATCCATTTTTCCAAAACTTCTTTAGGCTTCATTTTTTATAAATTCTTAGGATTTTGATTCTGTAATAAAAACAATCTGTTTGGATGCATAGATACTTGATTTTATTAATAATAGGCTATTCTATATTCTAAATCCTCTGGATTTTTGCTCTCTCTGCACCGAGTTACGAAGATTCTGCTGTAACTTTTCCCATTGTTCCTTAAACCATTGTACTATGGGTTGTCGGTTTATGGTCAGCATAAGCTTACCACTATCCATCGGATGTTTCTCAACCCTAAAAATATCATTCTTGATGTCAAATTTCCACCTGTGTTCTTCGGAATAAATTTTGCCACTACATTGTATGGATTCTTTCTTTGTCAAGAGGTTTTCTATCATGTCTTTGGTAAACCCGATAACAGCGCATAATTTTTCCATTCTCAACATCTCTTTGAACATGGGAAACCATTTGTGGGCTTTTTCAAGCAAGGTGCTCAATCGTGATATTTCCTTGTCTTTGGCTTCAAGTTCTTGATTATGTATTCTTTGAAGATTACGAATTTGTCTGCTATGCTGTTCCTGTATTTGTTGTATCTGAATTTTTAATTCATCAGTAGCTTTGTCCCGTTTGGTAATTTCCTGATGTAGCTGCTCGATGTGATGTTCCAGTTCTTTCAGCTTACCGCTTCCGAAAAGAGAACCTACACCGCTTGCTATGGCGGTAGCAGCATTGGTGGCTGTTTTCTTTAGTTTGTCCGTGCGTATCTCTGCTTTTACCTGTTTGAGTTCCTGTTCGGCAAGGCTTACTTGTTGTTCCTTGTGTCGCTTGGTTTCCTCTATACGTTGCAGTTCGGCTTTCTGCTTCTCAATGATGAAATCATTTCGTTCCAGATGCTCTTTACCTGTGACAGCTTTTGCCTGTCCACGTTCCATCAGGAGAATATCGGAAGCAAGGGTCTGCATGGTTGCCATATCCTCGTCATTGAGCTTTCGGCTCTTTCCGGTTTCGTGGTTCATCCAGTCAAATACGATATGAGCATGATAGTTCGGCTTGAACCATCTGCTTCCGATTTGAAAGCTTTCTTTGTCTTCCGCTTCCGGCTGACTGTTCAACCAATGCCCTTCATCTTTGTGCAGGAAAATCTGTAGTGGAGTGATGCCCCAGCGTCTTTGGCATTCCTCGCCAAATTTCTTCACGTCTGCCAATGTGGTGTCCGGTTTGATAAGCAACACACCCTCACGGATGGGCGAGCATCCTGCCACTTTTATGATTTTTCCGTTCTTCCCTTTGCGTTCTCGCTCTTTCTCCTGCATGGCACGACCTGTCTTTTCCTTTACCATCCGTTTGATGTTGTCGTAGTGTGTCTGCAAATTCGAATTGCCGAAGTCCGGGTTTATCCATTGCTCGTTGTCAGCGGATAGTTCAGGCACGATGTAGATTCTGGACTCCCCGATATTACGCATATACTCGGCAGTCCTTCGATTGTGGGCCTCGCTTGATTTGGTGTTGCAAGGTTTGATATGTATGCTTGATTTTATTGCCATACTACTATTCTGATTTATTGTTTACGATAGATTACTTTGTTCGCTTTCGCAGAGGGATTCTTAGGGGTGCGACCCATAAGCGGAGTTTCCAAAGAGAGAGTCA
>ERZ826146.342-NODE-342-length-56678-cov-8.659114_pt1 | contig 56678 bp, 49 predicted proteins | sample MGYA00519857_ERZ826146 | MGnify/ENA primary metagenome ERZ826146 (study PRJEB31778, sample SAMEA3449222) | human gut metagenome | biome: human gut; feature: human-associated habitat; material: faeces | place: United Kingdom | collected 2010/2012 ...
TGTCCTCGCCTTCCTTGCGGCCAAGCAGACGGTCTACGGTCTTTATCACAACCTTTATTATGTCTATGTTCTTCCACTCGTTGAAGCCGCCTATGTTGTAAGTGTCGGCCGTCTTGCCCTCGTGGAATATCAGGTCGATGGCACGGGCGTGGTCTTCTACATAGAGCCAGTCACGCACGTTCTCGCCCTTGCCGTAGACTGGCAGCGGCTTCTTGTGGCGGATGTTGTTTATAAATAAAGGTATGAGTTTTTCGGGGAACTGATAAGGTCCGTAGTTGTTCGAGCAGTTTGTCACGACGGTCGGCATCCCGTAGGTGTCATGGAAAGCACGGACAAAGTGGTCTGAGCTTGCCTTCGACGCCGAATAAGGTGAGTGCGGATTGTACTTCGTTTCCTCGGTAAAGAACTCCTTTCCGTAGGCATGGTGGTGTTCCGATGATGCCTTGGTGGTGAACGGAGACTCAATGCCTTCGGGGTTCGTCAGCTCCAATGCCCCGTAAACCTCGTCTGTAGAGATATGATAGAAACGTTTGCCATCATAACCTTCGGGCTTGTTTTCCCAGTATTCTTTTGCTGCTTGCAACAATGTCAGCGTGCCCATCACGTTGGTGTGTGCGAACGTGAACGGGTCTTTGATTGAACGGTCAACATGGCTCTCGGCGGCGAGGTGGATTATTCCGTCGATGTCGTACTTCGTCATCAACGACTTGATTGTTTCGTAGTCGCAAATGTCGGCCTTCACGAACACGTAGTTCTCCTTGTCCTCAACGTCCTTGAGGTTGGCCAGGTTGCCTGCATACGTCAGCTTGTCGAGGTTGATGATGCGGTACTCCGGATATTTGTTCACGAACAGGCGTACTACGTGTGAGCCGATGAATCCGGCTCCGCCCGTTATCAATATGTTTCTCTTGAATGTCATTTCTTTGTTTGTTTTTCCATTAACATGTTGGATTCATCCCACATTATGCAAACCAGCTTCTCCCCACGGGGGAGATTGAGAAGGGCTAATACTCCAAATTCTTCTCCAGCGAACCCTCTTTCTCGTTGAGAATGGAAAGCAGGTATTTGCCGTAGTCGTTCTTCAACATCGGCTGCGCCTCCTCCCGAAGCCTTTCCGCCGTTATCCATCCCTTGCGGTAGGCGATGCCCTCCAGGCAAGCCACCTTTAAGCCCTGCCGCTTCTCCAACACCTCTATGAAGGTAGATGCCTCCGACAGGGAATCGTGCGTACCCGTATCCAGCCAGGCGAATCCTCGTGCCATAGTCTGTACCTTCAGCTCCTTGTCCTCCAAAAACCGTTGGTTCACCGTGGTTATTTCCAGCTCACCCCGTGCCGAGGGCTTGATGCCTTTCGCCACTTCCACCACCTTGTTCGGGTAGAAATACAGCCCCACCACGGCGTAGTTGCTCTTCGGGTGTTCCGGTTTCTCCTCGATGCTCAGGCAGTTGCCGTCCTTGTCAAACTCCGCCACGCCGTAACGCTCCGGGTCGCTCACCCGATAGCCGAACACCGTGGCCTTTCCGTTCTCCTCGGCATCCCTCACCGCTTGCGCCAGCATCGTGTTCAGTCCCGCGCCATAGAAGATGTTGTCACCCAATACGAGACAGGCGCAATCGTTACCTATAAACTTCTCCCCGATGATGAACGCCTGCGCCAACCCGTCAGGAGAGGGCTGCTCGGCGTACTCAAACCTTACGCCGAATTGGCTGCCGTCACCCAACAGCCGCTTGAATCCCGGCAGGTCGTAAGGCGTGGAGATGATGAGAATCTCCCTGATGCCTGCCAGCATCAGCACCGAGATGGGATAGTAAATCATCGGTTTGTCGAAGATGGGAATCAACTGCTTGCTGATTCCCTTGGTGATAGGGTACAACCGAGTACCGCTGCCACCGGCTAATACAATCCCTTTCATGGCAACTATAATTACCTCTAACTATCTGTTATTAGCGCAAAACTCCACTATCAGTTTGGTAACCTTGTCAATCTCCATGTCCGACAATTCATAAAAGAGGGGCAATCTCAACAGCGTGTCCGCATAGCGGTCACAATTCGGCAACTCTCTTCCGTCATGTTTGTTCTCATAATACTTGCTGCTATGCAACGGCAAGTAGTGGAAAGTAGTCTGCACGTCATTCTCCTTCAAGAACTTCATCAAGGCAGTACGATACTCCAAACTTGGACAGAGCAGATAGAACATGTGAGCATTGTTGGTAGCATACTCTGGGATATAAGGCAACTTCACTTCATTGCCAATCTTACCATTCAAGCCCTCGAAATAACGGTTCCAGATATGCTTGCGCTTACCTTGAATATCATCAAGCTGCTCCAACTGAGCCCAAAGATATGCTGCATTGAACTCAGAAGGCAAGAATGAAGAGCCCATATCTACCCAACCATACTTGTTAACCATTCCACGATAGAACTCGGCACGGTTGGTACCCTTCTCCCAAATAATCTCTGAACGACGAACAAAACGCTCATCATTGATGACGCACATACCACCTTCACCACTACTGATGTTCTTGGTCTCATGGAAAGAGAAAGCACCCAAATGACCAATGCTTCCCAATGCACGGCCTTTATAGAATGAATCTATGCAATGAGCTGCATCCTCAACTACCAGCAAATTATGCTTCTCTGCAAGAGCCATAATAGCATCCATGTCACAAGCAACACCTGCATAGTGAACAACAGCAATCACCTTGGTCTTCTCATTGATCAAAGGCTCAATCTGCTCAACCTCCATATTGGGATTTTCTGCAGAACTATCTGCAAATACAACCTTTGCACCTTCACGAAGGAATGCCAAAGCTGTAGATACAAATGTATAAGAAGGTACAATCACCTCATCTCCAGGCTTCAAGTTACAAAGCATGGCGCACATCTCCAAGGCATCAGTACCAGATGTAGCAAGAAGACACTTCTTGAAGCCATACTTCTGCTCAAAGAAGGTATGACACTTCTTAGTAAAATCACCATTGCCACTCATGGTTGTTGAATGACAAACTTCCTCCAAATACTTCAATTCTCTTCCAGAGAAATAGGGTTTATTAAATGGAATCATAACTTATAAAATTTAATGTTATTTACAAATTGCACGTGAATACAATATTTTGAAAGATATTGCGTTTATCAAACATGAAGCAAAACAAAGACATAAAGAAGAACTTATCCAAACGCATCCAAGATGTGTTTGCGAAATCTCTTGCCTTTATTCTCTCCATATATTTTCGTATAACCGGTCAGAAAGAACTCTAACCCTTTAATGCATTCAAGTAATATTGAAGCATCTTTTCGGCTTCAGTCTTTGAATCAAATCCAGCATCAGCCACTTCCTTGGCATGACTTCTGCGAACAGGAATATTCTTCTCAACAATAGGGATAATCTTCTCAGCCCATGCTACTGCACCTTCATCCAAATTGATGAAATGCCCCAGTTCACAAGCACTAGCTTCTGGAGTTACAGCCGTTGAAAAGAACATAGGCAAGCCACAACTTTGGCTTTCCAATTCCACAACAGGCAATCCCTCATAGCGGGAAGGCAACAGGAAGGCATCGAAAGCGTTATAAAACTGCTGGATATCTTCTCTTCTTCCAAGCCAGGACATAGCAGGTTCAATACCAGTTTCCTTGATACGCTCTTTCATCTTCTCCTCTAAAACACCAGCACCAATGATAACAAACTGGGCTTTTTTCTGACGCTTATAGATTTCACTCATCACATCTATCAGGAACAGAGGATTCTTCTGATGCTCAAATCTTCCGATAAAGCCATATACTACCTTATCCTCCCAACCAAACTTCTTACGTGTCTCGTTACGAAGTTCAGGCTGATAAGAATTAAATTCAGTATTGATAGCCGTTTTGAAGATAGCAATCTTTCCTTCATCAAATGCCTTCTTACCGAACTGGAAGATACCACAATCCTCTCCACATGCCATGTAATGAGTGGCATAGAGATGAGAAAGCGGACGAAGCATATACTTTACGTATGTCTTCCATTCACCAGGAGCTGCCATTGATAAAGACTCAGAGATACGAACCTTTACGCCAGCTTTCTTGGCAGCATACATTGGGAAGAAATTCATCATACTGTTGTATGCATGAACCACATCATACTTTTCTTTCTTGAAGAGTTCATACAAGGCATCAGTATGTCCCTTGAGCTTCTTGAAAGATGGCACGATAAACACACGACCACCCAATGCTTCAATCTCCTCCTGTGGAATGGCATTAGAGTCATCGTTACATACGATGTCCATCTGTACTTGGGTCTTATCAATATGGCGGAAGTACTCCATGATAAGATTCTTCTTACCACCAGACAAGATAGGGCCACCTATAACTGCTACTTTAATCATATTTCAATAAACTAATATTTAAATACTCCTAATTTTAGAACAAACTGCTTTAACTTTCCAATAATATCTAAAAGAAAAAAATGACGTTTCTTTATACTCCAGAATGCAATTTTTCTAATTTTATCAAATTGGTTACAGTTAATATTATGAACTGCATCTAAAAACAATGGAGTATTCTCAATCAAAGCAATGAATTTTTGTCTTCTTTCCTTATAACTATTTGGATTATTGGGATGAAAATATGTTTGCATGGCTATACTCAATAATAAATAAGCATTACGCAATTCAAATTCTTGCATGAATTTATTGTTATGGGGAATGCTGTCTATAAAAGACTTTATAATATGCATACAATCAATAATACAAAAAGTATTATTTTCATCAACACGTTTTGATATTGAGTTTTCATTATATCTGTAATGATAAAGTTGTTTTTTTAAGAACAAGGCTCTATTAGCATAATAAAAAGCCCTCATTATCAAATCCACACTTTCCTCACCTTGGCGTAATTTAGGATTATGCTTAATGTCATAGCTATGACACCATTTTACACGAAAGGCTTTTCCCCAAACATCAGAAATACCAGAATTGTAATTAAGAACATAAGATGACAAAGATATATTTTCATCCTTAACATAAATTTTGCCATCGACATATTGATCCCAATTCCATTTGCCTTCAACTGTTTTGTTGTGTAATTCTTGGACAGCACAAAAGAATATCAAATCAAGATCGTCATGTGAGTGAATAGCATGAGTTATACTCTCAACTAAATTTGGAGAAACCCAATCATCACCATCCACATAAACAAGCCAGTCACCTGTCACTGCCTCATAACCAACATTTCTTGCTGAAACTAATCCTCCATTAGCTTTATGGATTACATGAATTCTTGAATCTTTTTTGGAATAGTAATCACAAATTTGTGGTGTTTTATCAGTTGAGCCATCATCTACTAATATCAGTTCCCAATTAGAATATGTTTGACTAATGATAGAATCCACACATTGTTGAATGTACGAAGCTACATTGTAACAAGGGACAACAATGCTGATAATTTTTTTTTCATCCATAGGTTATATAAATTTCTTAATAAACAGTTTAAACCATACGGGCATTAAATTTTTCACCCTTGCCACAATCGAAGGCTTAAAACTATAAACAAAAGTATTTTTTAATCATCCTGGTGTCTCAATTCCTTCGTATATACTATTATGGATATTTGCGACTCGCTTTGTTGGACGCAACAGGTTTTCATTATGCCTAGCCACCTGGTCAAAAGTACTTTCCTGCTTATAGAAAAGTTTGGAATATTTAGCCCATAATTTCATTCCCTTATCAGTATTTACCAAAATACATGAAACACCTTTAGTATTGAAGAAGGACGGATGCTCCTTTTCCAATGTCAAGAACAAGTCTCATCGCATCTATTATCGTAGATTTTCCGCCATTATTATGACCAATGATGACATTCATCCCTTCCGCAAAAGATACAATCGTGTCTTTGAACGCTCGAAAACCTTTGATCTGAACCTTGGAGATATACATTCTTACTTATGCTTTTTGATGAATACTTTCAACCATCTAGGCAGCATAGACTTAATTCTTGCCTTAATATTGAATGGTACTTTCATACAGGATGCGAAATATTCGTTTACAGGCAACTCGTCTATCTGCTTATATATATTATCTCTAACCGAAGGTCGAGGTGTTGGTGCCTTTAAATTATGGTTGGCTCGAGCCACTTTGTCAAAGGTACTTTCCAATGATATAAACTCTGATGAAATCAGATTCCAAAGGAACTTGCCCTTTTCTGTATTAACCAACAGGCAAGATACGCCTTTTGTTGAATAGAATTCTGGATGCTCCTTCTCAATACCCCAATAATCCCCGATAGTGATATCACTTACCCGTTCCTGACGTGCATATAAGCAATGATAGCAGCACTCTCTATAAGTATCGCCCTCAAGAAAATGATGATAGTAAGGATCGAGACTACAAGGCATAGTCTTAGTCTTAGTCTTAGTCTTAGTCTTAGTCATGTAATCCAATCCCCATCCTGTTGACTTATCGCGAAAATTGTAATAGATGACATTGCCGTTCATCTTTTCTCCGAGCCATTCCAAATATTTGGCGAATAGCTTAGGACTTGCGACACCATGACAGATAACATCCATTGTATAAAGATTGTCGTAATCCTTGCGGAGGAATCCTTTCAAGCCTGCTATCTGGCAAGGGGTTCCGCTATAAAGTACCGTTCTGCCATCTCGCAACATCTTCTTGACTTCCTTAAAAGTTCCGGCAGTATTGCTTTGTACATACTTTGAGCTCTGTAATTTTGGCAAATCTTTCAGGCCGTCAACAATGTGGTGGCTTACCGTCATATCATCATTGTATGCAGCACCTACTACGACACCACCTTGGGACATTATAACTCTTGCTGCTGCAGCAAAAGCGCCACCCGACGCACTGTTCTTTAATTCTTCATCGTCTTTGTCCCTTACGGCAAGATTCAATTGCGGTGCATTAAGCTTGGTCTTGATATTCTGTGGACAAGTCATCCTACATTGGTTACAATCGATGCACTTTTCAAAGTCGGTAACTGATTCCAAGAAGCCCTCTTCATTGACGGGCTTCATAGAAATGGCCTTTGTGGGACAGACTTGCTCGCAGGCACCACAACCAGTACAGTAATCAATGAGGTCACCCAATCTTACTTGTACCTCTTTATTCACGTTGAATTTTATTGCCATATAGCCTTGCTTAAAAAGTTTTCACCTATTTTACGTTGCTTGTTAAGCACGTTGTCTACTGCCTCGAAATCTATCGGTGCAGCATCGGCCAAGGAAAAGTCATTGTAATCTTTCAGGTGACGTTCGGGCAGACCGACAAGCTTCAGTATGCTGGATATTCGTCCACCGAACTCATGGGGATAGATACAGACCATATCCGTATGCAGGTTCAAAGAAAATGCAGTGGCATGGAATGAGTCTGTAATGACATACTTGGCGTTTGCAATCAGCTTAACGAAATCCTCCACCTGAGGTAGCACAACAGCCTTTCCGCCTCGGAACATCTGGTAATGCCTTACACAGAAACGGATAAGCTTCAGTCCCTTGCGTTTGGCAAATTCCTTAGCATACTTATCAAATCCCTTGTTGGTGTTAAGCTGATAAACAAGCACGTACGGACTCTTTTCTTTGTCAACGGTAATGTTGAACCTGTTCAGCCAAAAGTCCCTTGTGACTTGTAATGTCGGGTCGAGAACCAAAGTAGCCTCTTTTCCCAAACCATTTACAATATCTACAGCAGTATCCTCTCTTACAGAGATAGCGTCATAACGTGAGATGAGTAGCTTGGTCTGCTCAACTTCATCATCATCAAGTTTGCTTTTTCCGAAGCTACCTGCGTATGCAATCTTCTTAATGTTGTCTGGGACAAAGCTTAGAAATAACTCAGGTACGACTCCATCATTCCACTTGCTATTCCATGTCTGGTCTGAACCTGAACAATATATGTCGCTGTCCAGTTTCAGTTTTCTGAAATCTTCAGGCGCAGTCACCAATGTATCCTGAACATTGACATACTTCTTCAAGAAATTACCAAAAACTTTCTCCTCTCGTTTCATAGATGGAAAAAGAATAAGTGCATATATCAACTTCTTGACTGGGTTAAAGCCTCGTGTCCATCGGTCTATTCGCTCTTTTATGGTAGCAGTACCAGGTTTGTAATAGTTGAAAAAGTCAACTTTCCACTTACCTTTGCCAACTTTTTCTAATACTTCCTGTGTTGCTAATGCCTGCAATACACTGCCATAGTTACGGACATTCTGTAATGTTATTACTGATATTTTCTTCATTATTATTCTTACATTAAGATTTTATGTAACAAACTCCTCTTAAAGGGTGTCCCTATAATCATAATTACCCCGATATTCTTTTTCTGAATAGAGGACAATATGATTTGTAGAGCTATTAGACGAAAGACAATAGCTTTCGATTAATCTCTTACATCATTTAAAATGGCAAATCACTATTATTATATTCATTTATCTCACTACCCTCGAGAGGTTCACTTATATTATTAATAACCGTTTCTTTATTAGGCCTAAAGTCGTATGTATCGAATGGTTCAAGCGAATGGATTGTAATATCATTCATTTTTGTAGCAGCTACAAGATTACGATACCTAATTGAGTTCATAAAAGAACGAACTCTAAAAGTGGGTTCTTTCTCCAATACAATTTCCTTACCGCTATGGAAAAGTGACACAGAATCAAAGAATTCAATAACACATCCGGCAGGTACCACAGAAGCCGATATTGGCTTTTGAAACTTTTTTTTATTCCCAATAAACAAAGATTTCATATTTGATGACAAGTATCTATTATCATCCTTGTCTAACTTAAAGTTCAATACATTTATGCCATCCTTTGTACAAAAGAATGAAGATTGAGAGCTATTAAAAGTATATAATATTTTGGGTTTCACTATATTTCTTTTCTTAAGCATCTCATCCATACCAAACTTCTTCGAACCTATTTTTGATATAACTTCTTTGCTGCCTTTGCTATCATATTTAGAATAGCCTATAGTATTATCGATCTTTTTGACCTCATTCTCAAGATATTCGAAAGAATCATCACCATCATAATTTACAATATTTGAAGATGACCATCCTGTTCTATAAGATATGGGAGAATTTGGTTGTTCATAGACTGTTATACTCTTTGTATTTTCATCAAAAGGCGCATTAAATAAGCCATCACGTCCAGATGAAACAATCACGTTTCCATATCCAGCATTAAGTCCAGAAACTTTTGCATCGAATTTATGACTTAACTTTGATGGAGATATACTATAATTATCATTTTTTATATTAAGTGATGACTCATAAAGCCCATTCTCACATCCAATGTATAAGTTCATGGCATACAACTTCATATCAAGAACTGGCGATGTGAATTTGTCTATCGTCTTTACCGCATCCGATATTTCCGACCATGAAAGGTAAAAGTTCATTTTTTCGGAAGTTTTTATCCAAACTTTCTTCATAGTCTTGTAAACTTCCGGTATTCCCATGAATAGTTTCCCACTTGCACTTGAAAAATAGTCATTCCTACTAAATGCTAATTTTAATAATGATTCATATTCAATGTATTTTTTGCAAAGTCTTTTCAAAATAACGGACATAGGAACATAAACCAAATTACCATCTTGCAGTGCTATGAATAAGTATCCTGCATAGATGTAGCAGTCCATAGCCTCAACACCTATTGTAAAATGTAATGGCTTAATCATTGCGCAACTCTTAACAGTCTGACTTGTGTTATTTTTGAAATAACATCAGTATTTTTCCAAGCGTTAACCAGATCTCTCGAAATTCCTTTATCGTCCTTGGGATAACCATGCCATGTATCATTAGCATTTGTTGGAGTCGGAAAGAAAGCTAATCTTTCGCCATTATCTCCAAAGACCTCTTTTCCATCGTCTAAGATGGAATAGAGACCATCATTAACGGAATCAATCCATCTACCTTCGTCAGCTACACGAAAGACCTCATATTGCTCACTTTCCTTTAATTTCCACTTGGACTTGTGCTCGTTTTTACTGGAACTACGATTGTGATACCTTGCGGGTTGATAATAGTGGTTTTGAGCAGTAGGACCGTATTTCCCATCAATCTTAACTACTTTAGGATATGTATGTGACATAGTTAACGTGAGTTCGACGAATTTTGAACAATGCAAGCTGTGTGTCAATCGTTTTTGTAACATTGACACACGACTTCTTTGGAAAACAACAATATGCAGCTATTGCACTCAAAAGGTTGACGATAAAATCATCAAAGGTTCTGTGCCTTGAACCGAAGGTCACTGTTCGCAAAGCGAAGTAAAGTAATCTTTTCCTGATAGAAATGCTTCAGACATCGGTAACCCGACTCATGAAAAAGTATCATGATGAGCATGATTTCGGCCTTTGACAGGGTTGAAGCATGGTGATATGTGCGCTTCGTACGGGGCTTTAGCGTGTATTTTACCATCATTGCATCAAAAAAATTGCAAAAATCATCTGCCATACAAAATAATTCTATAACTTTGCTCTCAATGATTATACGGGTTATTGTTTGTAATTCTTTGTGCTTCAGCACTATAAAGTTACAACAATTTTCGCTAATCACCAAATCTACAAGTACTTATAATTCATCGAACTCACGTTAGTTAAAATTGTAAGGCCTCAATAAGTTGCTTAGTACAAGCTTCCAATGTATAATGCTTATGCATAAAATCAAGAAGTTCTGGTTGCTTGCCACCTTTAAGGGCTTGCAGGCATGCTCGACCTATCTCATCTACTGATCTGGGATTTACAAGATATGCACGTCCCTGATAGTAATCTTTTGGAGCTCCATCATTAGTCAAGACAATTTCTGCACCCTGTGCAGCAGCTTCAAGAGCTACCATACCTACACCTTCTACAAGACTAGGCAAAGCAAATACCTTGCAACGAGAATACCATTTCACCAAATCCTCTTCGGAAAGTAAACCTATATATTTTATATTGTCATGCCCAGCAATGAGATTGTTCAGCCATTGTTTCTCGTCCTCACCATTCAGAATACCTCCAAGGCGCAGCTGGAACTTGTACTTAATAGCAGCTTCGATTAATCGTTTTACATTCTTATTGGCAGAACGAAGGCGACTCATGTGCAATACGAAATTCTCCTTCTTTGGCATTGCGGTAACCATAGGAGTCCGCACTGATAAAGGCACAATCTTGATTTTCTCAGCAGGGACATCCAGACAATAGCTGATATAGTCAGCCTCAAACTGAGAACGAGCCAAGAAAAGATCAAAGTATTTAGCAGAGAGATACAGGTCGTGAAAACTATTCGTCAGTCCAACCTTCTGACAGCCATAATGCTTAACGAGTAGTTTATACTTCCACTTTGAAATACTTGGATCTATTATCGGAGCAAGAACAAACTTTTTGCATACTTTTCTAAAATACTTTGCAAAAGATCTCAGGAAACCGCCAAATCCTAAAACTATAACAGCATCATAAGATTCCCAGTCGTTGTTCTGCCAAAAATCAATCAGGACACATTTATGTCCTAACTCTTCAAGACCTTTTTTCCACATTTCCCCTTGTATCTTTACGCCACCTGTTGGAGAAATAGATGCAGAAGGTATTATTAATCCTATCTTCATATATTTTGTTTATGTTCTCAATTTAATTTATACTATTAATGTTCTCTCAGATCTTTGCATCCTACAACATACAGTACTCCGGATGTTATATTATACTTGCCTTTATAGACATTCTTTAATTTGTTTCCCATGAAATCATAGAATGTTGGAGAGCCAATGTAACTCAACTGGCGGAGGCCACTATCACCTTTCGGATTCCAAACAGCCCAAATTACTTTCCCGTCTGGACGAGTCCAGTGCGCTTTGTAAATATCTCCAGACACCTCAAGCACAGGACGGGTGGATCCGCTTGGACACAAAGTTGTCATCGTTTTATATGCATAATATGCTGGCTTCGGAGTTAGGTCGCTATGTACGATACCGAAATTATCTTCCGTGTAATATGGGTCTTTCTCATAAGAACGGAAATTATACCAGAACACCTTATCAACACCATACGCAAAGGAAATCAAATAGATACGTGCAACTCTGCGAGCCTGCTCCATTTCCTTGTTAACATATCGTTGGGTACGGAAACGTGTCTGAACAATGATATTCCCTTTTAGGTCGCTATCCAGTTGATATAATGCAGCAACAACGCCCTGATAATCGTTGCTACCGGCAAGACTGATGGCTGTCATCTTATCTTTCCCTTGAAGTCTGTCGTCAGTCAAGAAGTAAGCAGTCTGTCCCTTTAATTTGTTGAACCCATACGTATAGTTTACCTGGAGAGCAGTACTGCCATGATGTCGTGTCGGAGTCTCCGGTACTTGCAGCTGCTTGCCTTCCTTGGTCCACCAATAGAGCATGCCAATATGCAAGCGATTGGCGTAGCTCTCACCGACAGCCTTGCCTCCAAGAGAAGAGTCATAATAGAGTGGTGACCCGTATGGCAGGATTATCGTACCGCCATGTCTTACATAGCTGACAACACCATCCATCGCATCTCCATAGAAGCTCTCATCCTTTGTTAACACTAATACTGGTACCTTTTTAGGATCAAGATGAGCTATTCCATCAAGTGTTACGAAGTAAGGTCTCGCTCCAAAACTTTTGATATAGGCTTGCTGTTCATCATCATTGAGAACGTAATACTGCTTTGCCAGATCTATTACCACACCGTAGTTCATGCCCTTCATCTTCAAACAGAGGCGTTTGAATGCAGCTGGCACTACCTTACAGAAAAAATCATGATTAGTATTGTTTGTGGAATCTTTTTCCGTAGGCATACCACATTCCGAGAGCCATAGTGGTTTGCTCCAGTTGTATTTCGTCATATTTGCCTTCACTTTGGCAAGGTCTGTCGGAATTTTCTCTGGGGTAGAGTAGGTATGATAATTCATGATGTCAAAATAGCGATAAGCTCCATTCTTCATCGTCTCATCCATAAAATCAACATCATTTATTGTCGCCAGTCCGGAGAAGAGGACATTCAATTTTGGATTGATTTTCTTAAGCTGGTATACCTTCTTCAAATCATCCACGTAGTGCCCTGTCAGTCCCTGTTGTGTCTTCAGATTTACTTCATTGTAGAACTCGAGATAAGTAAAATCTTTCAGGTAGGACATCCGCAGATTGTTCATACGACTGATAAAACTGGAATTATCTTTCCACGTCTTCTTCGCAAGTTCACTGTCATAGAGTATTCCTAACATGTTGAACTTATTCTGTTCCACCAGATTTAACACATTGGAGAGTATTAATGAACTTTTAGTATTCAATAACGCATCATCCAAGTCGCATCTTACATTTGACGCTCCTATCTCACTCATCAACTGAAGTTGACGCTTCATGGTAGAATAATCGTACCTTTCGTTATTCCGCGTCAGATGGGCGCAGAAACCATAAGGCTCTTCCAAATTACTTGAACATGGGAAATAAGGTGTAACAATTTGAGCCTTCATCCCAAGCACAAATGCTATACATATTATTATGGAAAGATACCGACGCATGACGGATAAGCACTATTTCAAAATGGCAGCAATTGCTTTCCTCTTGGTTTCACCATCGAAGTGATGGTGGTAAACTACATAGATATTAAGTAGGCTCACAATTCTATAAGCGAAATAATAAATAGTGCCATGAGTTTTCCTCATATAGAGTTTGGCACTATTTATACCCATGATAAACTGCCGGGTACTGAACTGTTCATGACCTTTGTTGACACTGCCTCCTTCCAGGTGGATTATCTTGGGAGACTTTATGATATAACTAGGATATCCATTCCGTGTCCAACGGTGTTGCATCTCTGTTTCCTCAAAATACATGAAGAAGTCTTTGTCGAAGGCACCACATTTATCTATCAGCTCACGCGAAACGAACAGGTCAGCACCTGTTACATAGTCAACGCGAAATGAGTCCTTAGTCACATCATCATCGGTCGTGTCATATCGTTGATAAGTTTTGCCCAACTTCTTGTATATTGGTGCAACCAAAAAATCTCTAATATTACTGGTCAATGTCGGAAAATGCGCAAAGGAATGGATAGTATTCCCTTCTTTGTCTTGTAATAGGCATCCTATGCCTCCAAACTTATCATGCGAATGTTCCTCACAATAATCAAAGAAATATTTGATTGCGTTGTTAACAAGCAGGGTATCGGTGTTCAAGAAAAAGATATATTTGCCAGTAGCCTTCTTAACTCCAAGATTATTAGCCCTTCCGAAACCTATATTGCCACCAGATTCAATGAATATGATTCGCTTGTCCTCTGAGAATTGTTCACGACTGCCATCTTGAGAGTCATTATCTACAAGGATTATCTCGAAACTTATTCCCTGTGTCTTCTCAAAGATAGAATCAATGCATTCCTTAGTAAGATGTAAAGTATTGTAGTTTACAAGAATTACAGAAACGTCCATAAGTATCAATTAAAATTATAACACTTTCTTGTCTTCCCATACATATGGGTAAGGGAATACGCCATTAGTATCAGTACCTAAATTATAGTTTCGAACAGTAGTATACATCAAGCCTGCTGCTACAACACACATAACAGCCCTAAATACGCTTCTCTGCTTTCTGCTTACAATATAAGGTATACCAAGTATTACGCCAAGAAGGAATAGCGCATTAAGGCTTCGACCTAACAATGGAACAGAATTGAAGATGTTATAGAAAGTCACTGCAAAAAGGAGACATTTTGCTCCATAGGACTCCAACGTCTTCTTGTCATAAATATAAGTGAATAATAAAGCTATTAAAGTTGTCGGGAGAATACCAACGTATCGTGCTCCTCCAAATTCATAAACGTTGTCTATAAAGTAATGTGTTGATCTATCTATTACGTCCACCGATCCAAAAGATATTATCAGACTTGAGAACAACGGCCCCATATAGCTCTGAACCAATGGACCAATTATAAATGAGATAGCAACTATAATATAAGTTATCTTCTTGGATGGAAGCTTTATAAAATATAAAAGAACTAACAGCGGGATGACGAAATACGAAGAGGAGTGAGCAAATATTGCTAAAAGCAATAATAAAGCTGCAATAATTTTCTTTCTCTTGAAACTTGAATAAACGAGAAAATAATATGCCCACATTATCGATACTGTGGCTATCATCTGTCGTTGTGCAGTAATGATAAATAATAATTGGCTATTATTCAGCACCGTACATATCAAAAACAAAGATAGCGGTATGTTGTTACTGCCCTTTGAAAGAAGTTTATACATAGGAATCAACCACATCAATCCATAACACAACACATAAATATATGCGTATCGTGGGAATATTGCTCGTATGATCTTCACAAACTCTGCATATGGCCATTCCAAATCGTATCCGCCATTTACATCAAGAGTTCCAAACATGGAAGAATCACCCAAATAGAAGTTGATATAGTGGGGATAGTCATTCGTTTCAAACTGTCCATTCGTCAGAAGCAATATCGATGCGAATAAAGCAAAAGAGACTATAGACAGCGTCCTTCTATTACTCTTGTTTATGACAAGAGCAAAGAAAAACAGGATTATTGATACTAGTATTATTATCATGTTTCTTATTATGATAAGGTCATTATAGAATACTTCTAAAAGTTAATAAAATATTATACGTCTACATGACCATCTATACTATAATTTGTAAAAACTATGTTGATAAGCAACGTTATAATTTTCGTCTGTTCGTTCTAATTCATCTTTCTACATATAATTTATTGACTAGTAAATTATAACTTTTACTCAAAATTAATGGTATTCCAACACCGACCAATGTGTATGCCAACCACCATAGACTATTATTCTGTTCGATGACAGGAAACTGGGCAAGTCTCTCAATAGGCCAACCATAATATGTAATCTTCGCCAGACTTATCAGTTTAAAAGACAGCAAATGCATTGCAAGTATTACCATAGTATTATTGCCTACATACACTGCTGTCCAAAGAAAATATCTTAGACATGATTTAAATTAATCGTTTACAATGAGTTACGCGAATATTATTTTTTCGAGATTTGATTTTTTACTTTTGCAAATCGTATTGCAAGAGGCAGAAATCATGAATCAGGGAAAGACCGTATTCGCTCAGATTATGTCGCTCATACCAAGATATGAGTTCGACAAATGCGTAAAGAGATACAATGGCAACAGACATGCCATCGGGTTCAAATGCAGAGACCAGTTCTTGGTGATGAGCTTTGCCCAGTTCACCGACCAGATTAGCCTCCGCAGCATTGATGCAACACTGGTTGCACTGTCTTCCAAACTCTATTCGAGTGGGATAAAGTATATCCAGCGTTCTACCTTGGCCCATATTAATGAGACAAAGGACTGGCGTATATACTATGACTTTGGGCAGATTCTGATTGCCTGGGCAAGGGAACTGTATCAGAATGAGCCTTCCCGACTTGACGTGGACGGCATCGTATATGCCTTTGATAGCAGTACAATTAAGTTGTGCCTTCAGCTCTGTCCGTGGGCACGCCTGCATCATGACAAAGGTGGAGTGAAGATGCATACGCTGTTGGATTTGCGTGGTTCCATACCAACCTTCATCTATCTGACAGAGGCTGCTGTCCACGACTCCAAGGCTATGAGCCTGATTCCTGTAGAGCCGGGCAGTTACTATCTCATGGATAAGGGCTATGTTGACTTCAGGCAGTTGTTCAACCACTTCCATCGTCAGCAGGCGTTCTTCGTAACAAGAGCCAAGGACAACATGAAGTATGAAGTGGTGGAGGAACGCCTCGTTGACAAGCACACTGGTGTTATTAGTGACTCTGTAATCAGACTTACCGGTCCTAGAACCTCCAAGTGGTATCCTGAAACTCTCCGTATGGTCGTTTATGAAGATTATGCTACAGGCAATGTCTATAGATTCCTGACCAACGACTTCACCCACTCCTACCTGACTATCGCAGAACTCTATAGGGAACGCTGGCAGGTGGAATGTTTCTTCAAATGGATAAAGCAGCGGCTGCATATCAAGTCGTTCTATGGTACGAGCCAGAATGCGGTTTTCTCGCAGATTTGGATTGCCATCTGCGACTATCTGCTGCTTGCCATTGCAAAGAAAGTGTATCATGTCGATCAAGATCTTTATATTTTATCGTCCGCTATAGGGAAAGTTCTCTTCGAGAGGAAACCCTTAGGCGAACTATTCGTTAAACCAAAACGTCCGATGAAAAACTCCGATGATGGTCAGTTGACTCTATGGGAAAATTTCTTTGGACAGTAGTGTTATAACCCCTAAAATGTTTTCAATAGAAAAGAAAAATAACAATTCTAAAAAGCACATTATCCATAGACTGCAAGTTATAAATTTCAATATGTTTCTATACGATATTACCATTTTTATTAATCTTATTTCCTATTTAGATATTAATGTAATAGCTTTATTAATAAAATTAGACGAGAAATCTCGATCCTTATTAAGGATATCATTTATATTGGTATAATCAATGTTAATATCTTGAATTTGGCTTATTTTTCCACAATAAAGTCTTTCATTCAATCCATAATGACTTAACACATCTTTTATTCTAGAATTTTGAGAATCTTTATTATTGTCATCAAATCTAAGAAACTCTATAAAATTCTTATTCATATTTATACTGATTGCTGTTGCATGAAAGGAATCAGTACATATAAGTTTTGCTTCCGAAACTAATTTTATAAAAGCCATAGGTGTTACATCATCCAAAACATAATCTGCAGAATAATTAACCTGGCTTTCTATCGAAGATACAACAACTACATTTTCTATTCCATAATGGTCTTTTATTCTATTTATATAAGTAGGATAAATACTTCTTGAACCTATGGTATATACCAACATGTAATCAGAACATGGAAGTATGAACTCTTTATCTTTATTGCTGAACTCTTTCCAGTCATCAGATGTCAACAAAAATGTTGGGTCTAAAACAACTTCAATATTTTTTATACCTGTAGCTCTTTCTATTGCCTTTACCCCTGAAATTTCCCTAACACCTATTGCTCTAAATTTAGATAAATGCTTTTTATAGAAATCATTTTTATCTTCAGGTATTTCCTCTACCCCGACTGATGATGCATAAGCAAAACAAGGTTTGGAAACATTAAAGTCTAGGAAGTTAAAAGAATTAAGATAATAAGGATTCCAAATCTGATCACTACCTGTTATAAAACAATCAAAATAGTCTATCATATTTTCATAATCTCGATTTGTAGTAACCAATTGATAAACTGAAAGTATGTTCTTAACATAACTATTTGATATTTTATATCGTACCTTTTGTTTTGTGCTCCCTTTTAAATATAAAAGAACTTGACGTTTAATTTTTCCTAAAAAACGTCTAATTGTATATTTAGGGCCCAACTCTTTATATTTAAAATAAGGTATCAACTTTACCTCATGCCCTTGCTTTTCCATATAATGTAAAAATGCATACGCCTGCAAATCTGTACCGAAATTACCTGTACCATACCATGTAACAAGTCCTATTCTCATAGCACTAATATTATTCTAAATTATTTATTAATCTTCTTCAAAATTCTAAAAGGGATCTTTGCAAATCGAATAAATGATTTTTTCCACAAATGGTTCCTCAACGTTTTCCTAATAGCATTAACATACCCATATTTTTTATAAATATCACAAAACTCCACATTCAATTCATGCCGAGGGTAAGGATATTTCAAAGATGGTTCATATTCCAATCTTTCATCATAATTCCGTTCGATATTTTTCAATCCATGTATGTTATTAGATACTCGTTCGTAAAACTCTTTGCCTTTTTCTGTATTTATCAAGACAGAAGATACATTAGTTTTAGAATAATCAAAAGGGATGACTTTTCCTAATCCGATAAAATCTCCAATAGTGATATCTGATATTCTTTCCGGTCTAGCATAATCGCATGTATAACAATTCTCCCTTAGAGATACACCCAACAGAAATCCTGAAATATAATACTGTTCCAAGTCACTACAACGGAATATTTTTTCAAAATAATTGTTTTTGGGAAATAATCTCTTTTTTTCCTTATTCCACAAAGTTAGACGAAAGTCATTTCCATCATTGCCTCTAAAGCGTATATCAGAAATACCTTTTAGCTTGTGTTTTTTCGATAAGAACGATATTTCTTCATTAAAGTATTTTGTAGGACAAACACCATGACAAATCAAATCAACTGTAATAAGATTATCATATTCTTTACGCAAAAAAGTCTTCAAGCCTGCTATTTGACATGGTGTTCCTATAAACAATACATCTCTACCGGTACGTAAAAAACATTTTACTTGTTTAAACGTATTATTTCCTATTAGACTTTGAACATATCTTGAACCTTTAAAATATTCCAGTTCTTCAAGACTTTCAGTATACGTAATAATAGGATGTAAATTTTCATCATATCTTGAACCAAAGACAACACCACCTTTACTTATTATATATTCAGCCAATGACGTTCCAATTCCACCTGAAGCACATATCTTTCGTTTCTCTTTATCAGTAATCCACGAAGCATAACATTGCAGCGGATAATAGAACTGCAAGTCTACATTGTTTGGACAAGTTTTTACACACAACTGACATCCGACACATTTTTCTTCATCTACTACTGGATGAATTGCACCCATGTCGTCTTCCTGCATTGTTATACAGTTATGCGCACACACATTTATACAAGCGTAACATCCAGTACATTTATCAGTTCTACATATTTCCATGTGACCTTATTACCTTCCTTAAATCAATAATTTTAAAAACGATTAATAAAATGATGTATGGAATTAGCCATAATATTGATTTTACAAAACATATTAAAATATATGCAAAACGTTGATTCATCTCACCAAAAAGTTCTATTCTAATTGGAACAAATGAAACAATTAAAAAAACAATTGCGCCTATCAATGTAGGCTTTGCAAAACATTTAAACAAATTCCATCTATTCAATTTTAACAACTTCTTATAAAAAGAAATATAGTATAATCCTATTATAATAATGGTATACAAAAAATAAGCAATAATAGCAGAACCAACATAAAAATACTTACATAACCAAATATTCAATATCATTGAAAACAAACAAGCTGATGCAGTCACGATAACTAACATTTTAGTCTTGCCATATGCTAGAACCAAAGCATTACCAGGTGTCGTATGCATTTGAATTAAAACTGTAATACACCAAATTATTAGCCATTTAGAAAGATAGGAATATTCTATACCAACATATGCAGAAAGCACTTCTTTAGCACATAGAATAAAAGGGAAACACATCATTACTATAACTATAGTTGTATACGTAGTCCATTTATAAGCAAAGTTATGTATAGCAGTCTCATCATTTCTAGCTACCATTTCTGATGTTTTTGGGAGAAATATTCCTGAAAACGTACCGCCTATCATTATTATCAATTGCGGAATCACTTCAATAATTCTAAAATCTGCTACAGCAGAGGCTCCATGAATTGAAAACATACTCAATAAGATCGGACGAGATTGAGTTGCTGTCATTTGAAAAAGAGATAACGCAAATATTGATAAACTAAATGTTATTACAATCTTAAAATCTTTCCAATACCAAGCAGGTTTAAGACTATCTATAAGATTATCTTTAAGACACTTGTATGCATATGGTACAATAGCTAAAGCTACGAAAGCTGTTAGGTAAAAGAAATATGCAGTTAAACTAAGATCTGCCAAAAAAACCAATAAGACGGCAAAGCCTTTCAATACTGTTTGCAAACATTGTATTTGCATTGTAAATGACATCTGTTTATCTGCTATTAACAACTGATTAAAAACAGTTGTTTCCCAACTTAAAATACAAAATAACGCAAGTATATAAAGGCATAACCTCAATTGTAAAAATTCGTCATGACTTATAGAAAATATCGGTTCACCATATAAAGCAAGAATAATTAAAAATAAAATATTAAGACCTGCTACCACCATATAAAATGATATATTGGTTCGAGCAACTCTATAAATTTTATCTTTATCACCTTCCGTATTCCATTGGGCATAGAATTTTACAGCACCTGTATTCATTCCTAAATCCAATAAATTCATATATCCATTACAAGCTGTTGCAATAGACAATAAACCATATTCTACCTTTCCATAATAAGCCAAAAGTAAAGGTACGGATATGAATCCTAATATTGCATTAAGAATTTTAGATATAGTACTCCAAGCAAATGATGATATGTAATAATTATTATTCATTAGATAAACATCAAAACGAACTTAATGTTTCTTATCTTCCTTTATACATGCTTTCATAATACTTCTGATAGTCGCCTGAAGTAACGTTATCCATCCACTCCTGGTTGTCCAAATACCAGCGCACGGTCTTCTCTATGCCTTCCTCGAACTGCAGGCTCGGCTCCCAGCCGAGTTCACGCTGCAGCTTGCGCGAGTCTATGGCGTAGCGCATGTCGTGCCCCTTGCGGTCGGTTACGTAGGTTATCAGGTCCATGTCCTCGCCTTCCTTGCGGCCAAGCAGACGGTCTACGGTCTTTATCACAACCTTGATTATGTCGATGTTCTTCCACTCGTTGAAGCCGCCTATGTTGTAAGTGTCCGCCGTCTTGCCCTCGTGGAATATCAGGTCGATGGCACGGGCGTGGTCCTCTACATAGAGCCAGTCGCGCACGTTCTCGCCCTTGCCGTAAACCGGCAGAGGCTTGCGGTGGCGTATGTTGTTGATGAACAATGGTATCAGCTTCTCCGGGAACTGGTACGGGCCGTAGTTGTTGGAGCAGTTGGTTACTATCGTTGGCATGCCGTATGTGTCGTGGAACGCGCGTACGAAGTGGTCTGAGCTGGCCTTTGAAGCCGAATATGGAGAGTGTGGGTTGTACTTCGTCTCCTCTGTGAAGAACTCGGTGCCGTAGGCGTGGTGGTGCTCCGAGCTGGCCTTTGTCGTGAACGGCGACTCTATGCCTTCGGGGTTCGTCAGCTCCAACGCGCCGTAAACCTCGTCGGTAGAGATGTGGTAGAAACGCTTGCCATCGTAGCCTTCGGGACGGCTCTCCCAGTATTCCTTGGCGGCCTGCAGCAGCGTCAGCGTGCCCATCACGTTGGTTTGGGCGAAGGTGAACGGGTCCTTGATAGAACGGTCTACGTGGCTCTCGGCTGCAAGGTGGATTATTCCGTCCACGTTGTAGTCCTTCATCAGCTTCTGTATAGTCTCATAGTCGCAGATGTCGGCCTTGACGAACATGTAGTTCGCATTGTCCTCCACGTCCTTCAGGTTGGCAAGGTTGCCGGCATAGGTCAGCTTGTCGAGGTTGATTATGCGGTACTCGGGATACTTGTTTACGAACAGGCGCACTACGTGGGAGCCGATGAAGCCCGCTCCGCCTGTGATGATTATGTTACGCTTGAATTCCATGACTTTTCGTTTTGTGTTTTGTATATTTATAAATTGCTGTCGCCGGTCCTCTTCAGTTCGTCTATTACCTGAAGCAGGTACTGACCGTACTGGTTCTTCAGCATGGGCTGTGCAAGCTCGCGCATCTTGTCTTCAGTTATCCATCCCTTGCGGTAGGCTATGCCTTCAAGGCAGGCTACTTTAAGACCCTGGCGCTTCTCTATCACTTCAATGAAAGTGCTAGCCTCGCTCAGTGAATCGTGCGTGCCGGTGTCGAGCCATGCGAAGCCGCGGCCGAGTGTCTGCACTTTCAGTTCCTTGTCGCCAAGGAAACGCTGGTTTACTGTGGTTATCTCCAGCTCGCCACGTGCCGACGGCTTGATGGTCTTTGACACTTCTACAACATTGTTGGGATAGAAGTATAGGCCTACAACGGCATAGTTGCTCTTGGGTTGTTCGGGCTTCTCCTCTATGCTCAGGCAATTGCCCTCGGCATCAAACTCTGCCACGCCATAGCGTTCGGGGTCGCTCACCCAATAGCCGAATACGGTGGCCTTGCCGTCTTCCTCGGCTGTGCGCACAGATTCCTGCAATAGTGCAGACAGGCCGCTGCCGTGGAATATGTTGTCGCCGAGTACAAGGCATACACTATCGTTGCCTATGAACTTCTCGCCTATGATGAACGCCTGAGCCAGGCCGTCGGGTGACGGTTGCTCGGCATACTCGAATCTTACACCATAATCGAAGCCGTCGCCAAGAAGGCGCTTGAACGAAGGCAGGTCGGCAGGTGTGGATATGATGAGGATTTCCCTTATACCGGCCAGCATCAGAACGGATATGGGATAATAGATCATCGGTTTGTCGAATATCGGTATGAGCTGCTTGCTTATTCCCTTGGTGATTGGGTACAGCCGTGTACCGCTGCCACCTGCCAATACTATTCCTTTCATAATGTTGTCAATTGATTTGTTTCTTTTATAAATATCTAGTCTGGATTATTGTTCTTATTCCGATACCACAATAAATAAATGCCAAACTGGTTTCGGTTACTTTTCAAGTTTAGCTGGTTTATCTTCGCTTAAATTTATTCTAAAATAATTACAACAACATTCTTGGTTGTCATATAATATTCGGTTTACAATTAAGGTGATTCTTTTTTGATGTGAAATGAAAAGAAAACAACATAAAATATTTTTGAGAAAGATGACAACCCGCATTAATTATACCGGTAAACGTTGCAAAACGGCATATAAACGAAGGCTGCCATCTTTTATGTATTTATATTATAGAATTACGACCCTTAAAAACGGGCAGTTTACAAGTTAGAATCAAGCGATTTTCGTGGTAAAAACAGGCGGTTTTTGGTTGCTTTTCAAGCGGTTTTTGAGTCGTAATCAAGCGGTTTTTTACCGATTACGCTACCTGCATGATTTACTACGCCATAGTACAAGATATTACCCAAAAAGGTGATTTCTTTTTTCCGGAAAAAATAAAAAAGATAATAAATCTTTACATTTTCGTTTTTTATTTTTATTTCTTTTGAAAAAAAGAATTTGACCTTTTTACCACAACCTTGCAACAAGGTTGTATATCGTTACATAGCCTTTCATTAAAGGGACATAAACTTGTAACATATTGAATATATGACACTTACATCATCACTTCTGCAAATTCCGGCTCATTTCTTCACTGCTTGTGGTGACAGGGTGACAAGCTGGTTTGTAAACTTTTCATATATACGTAAATAAAAAAAGATATGCACCTTATAGGGGGTATTTTATTTTTTTTCGCGCGTATAATTATAAAAGTTATAAATATACATGTAATACCTGTCACCTTACCACGGGCAACCGTGGTAAGAATTAAAAATTAAAAGTTAAAAATTAAAAACGTCTGACGAAAATGAAAAACTAAAAGTGAAGAGTGAAAAATCCAATTGCCACTATTAAGTGAAGAACGTCTTACGAAAATGAAGAACTAAAAGTGAAGAGTGAAAAATCCAATTGACTTGTCATATGTTTTCACTGGTTTAGCGTGTTCACTGTTACACTAATTCTCTTACTATGCAGATTCACTTAGAAAAGTGAGGAACGAAGAGTGAAGAGTGAAAAATCCAATTGCCACTACAAAATGAAAAACTAAGTGCAGACGCAGAACTCATGAAACATGGAAGTTCACTGATGGGCTTTCTGACTCTTGTATCACAGGAACTGATTTTTATTTAGTTTATATGTTAAAATCGAGTTTTTTGATACTTTTTCGCGGATACGTTTAACTTAATTTTATGTTAAATGGTTTTTCGCAAATTTTTCAAATTAACGTAATTAACAATTATTCACCCGTAATAGTGCTTACTTACATGTACTGTCCAGATTATTCAGCATTAAGCGAAAGTTTATCATAAACAGTTATAAATAAGGCGTTTATGTATTTCTTCGTACGTCCATACTCCGTTACTCCATCTTATCATTGGTGACAAGGGTGACAGGGTAATCAGCATGTTTCGTAACTTTTTATGCAAATACGCTTTTAACACTTGAGTTAACTTAAATTTTAGTTAAATAATATTACTCACCTGCGCGCGCGTAAGAAGTTTATAAAACTACCTGTCACTGCTTACCACGGGCAACCGTGGTAAGAATTAAAAATTAACAGTTAAAAATGAAAAACGTCTGACGAAAATGAAAAACTAAAAGTGAAAAGATAAAAACGTCTTACGAAAGTGAAAAGATTAAAGAGAAAAGATAAAAATCCAATTGACTTGTTAAACTAATTCTCTTGTTATCGTGTTCACTTGTTTAGCATTTTCACCTGTTAAACGTATTCACTTGTTAAACTGTTCACTGGTCGTGATGAGCGTATTGCGGAAGGGATTGGTTTTGAGTGGAAGTTTGGGGAATAGCCCCGGATGGGGCTATGGTCATGATGCCGGGGGTTGGGTCAGGAGGCGGATGAACTCCTTACGCCATTCGTCAAGCAGGCGGGTTTCAGCTTCGGCCTGCTGCGACCTGATTGCGCGGTACATCTCTATGCGGCGGAGGTATCCGCGTTCTATCAACATGTTGGCGGCCAGAAGCTGGACGCAGGTGAGGCTTTCGCCGCTAACGAGGCGACCCTCTTAGGCTGCCTTTATGAATCCGTGACGGATGTGCAACTCGCTTTCAAGCGCCCTGCTGCCTGATGCGGTCGACTTTACCAACTTGTCTATCAACCTTCGGGTCAACAGACGTGCCTTTTTCTCGGCATCTTTAAATTCTTCCATTTCTTTGTTGTTATTGTTTTTATAAATTTTTGTCCCGTTTGGGACAGAATTAACTTTTACGGCTGTTTGCGTTGTACATTTGCACTGTCTTGCAAATACCCTTAACCAACATCAAACCGACGCTGATATGAATAAGCAAATACTGACAGTTATTTCAGAGAACCGTTGCGGACGGCATGCTGACGCAGCAAAATGCAAACATGGGGAAATACATGAGAAGATCACGGCCTGTGGCGTTTTACACACCGCATCACAGCAGGTTGCCTATTGTCAGTCCCTTTGTCATGCTATTCCATGTATGATGTGCCACCATCATGTTAAGCGGAAAGGACAGTCCGAGCAGACGGGCAACGGTCTTCAGGTTGCGGTTGATGTTGTGGAGGGCTCCGCAATACTGGCGCCACTGTTCACGCGGGTCGGCAGAGGTGATTACGGGGAAGAGGAACGGGGTGCCCGGAAGGGCGTACTTGTCCGCTATATCCCGGAGGAGCTGTTCCCAAACTATTGTCTCACGGCTGCCTGTAATCTTGGACGTGTAGACAAGGATGCCGCCGCTTATGTTGTCGCGGGTAAGGTGGAACATGTCGTCGGCGGTCATGCCCCTTGCATAAACGGAGAAAAGGAACATGTCGCGGGCGAAGTTGACCGCCTTGCTCCTGCCGTCAAGGTCGAGCTCCTTAAGCCGCCTCACCTCGTCGAGCGTAAGGCCGTTCTTCTCTTTCTTTACATGGTAGCTCACGTCGACGCCCTCAAAGGGGTGGTTGTCCTTTGCCGTACCGTCGTCGACAGCCATGCGGTAGACGCGCTTGAGGTTGCGTATGTAGAGCGAGATGCTGTTACGGCCAAGCGCCTTGTCCTGAAGCCACCTGTGGTAGTTCCTAATCAGCCGGGAGTCGAAATCCTTGAAAGCTATCTCGTTCCTGCCGAGGTACGCGGTGAACCTGCCGATGTAAGAGTCAAGCTTATGGGCGGCGTCGTACCGCCCTTCGTCCTGCATCTTCCTTACGCACGACCTGGCGTATGCTATGAAACCAACACCCTGTCTGCGACTGTACGTTACGGTTGCCGTTCGTGTATTTGTCTGTTCGTTTATCAACTTTCCTCTATTTTACGTTTTCTTCACCGCGGCATGGATGGCGCATCACCACCAAGCCGGACTTTAGGTATTCATTTATGCAGCCACACCGTGCGGAGGTATCTCCGCCAGGCGGCAAGATGTATGCTCGAATTAATCTCCTTGCAGATGCCGACGCAGGTTTCAAGCAGCGTGTCTACAGCCTTGCCGGTAGACGCCGCCGACCCGTCGTTTGCAGTAACGGCAAGCACGTTGATGCTGCCGGTGCCGGTATCGAGGCCGCGTACCGCCCTGACCTCCGAATTTTCGCCGGCAAGAACCTTATACAAGGTGGGCGCAAAGTTCCTGAACGACTCTATCAGTTTCTCCTTGACGCCGTTGCCCCCGTCAGCCGTAGACCTTACAGTTCCGCCGACAAGCCTTTCGTTTGCCTTACCCGCGGTCTGGAAATACTCGTCAAGGAAGGTGTCCCAGTTGGCGAACACGATGCTGCCGCCGCCACTTACGGGCATTATGCCTACGTGGGCGTAGTATTCAGTGGCGGCCTGCCGGTCTTCCTGCCTGTCGGGATAATAGGTCTGCTCGGTGATGCTTACCTTTCTTATTATTTCAGTGAACGACTGATGAGCGAGTTCGGCTTCGTCACGCCCGTCTTCAAATACGACGCCTGGCGTCGGGGTAAGGAAGGGACGGATTACCAGCTTCTGCCAGTTTGCCATTACATAGCCGGGGTTGTCTCGCTCGTAGCGCACAAGGTTGATTAACAGTTCCGCATCGCTTGTGCCGAGCATGGCTATCTTTTTGCCCAGCTCCTTGTGTCCCTGCCCGTAGAGCGTATTGCACAGGCTGACAAGCGACGGCTTGACGGCAAGCGTGTCAACGATACCGTAAAGCACCGGAAGGGTGTTGTCTCCGTAGCCGCATGCCTGGAGCAAGCCTATGAGCAGGTCGACGGCGCGCTCCTTCATGGTGCCTATGGTCTGGCGGTCGCACACGGCGTTGTGGAGGCGGACAACGTGGAAGTCCCATACGTTGGGTACTGACACGGCGTAATACTTGTCTGAATCGAGTGCCTTCATGTTGAACACGAGGCGCTTGTCCCTCCTGAAGCGGGCTATGTAGCCCTCGCGCCCGGCAAGCGGCCCGTCGATTACCTTGACGGTCTCGTTAGGCTCGTTGGTCTTGGGGTTGAAGGCGTAGTCGGTATATGGTTTTTCGAGTATTACGACCTTGTCGGCGTAATTCTCGTTGAAGTCCCTGAAGAAACGCATCTGCCCGTCGGGGACGGTCAGGAATCCGGGCTTGTGCCCGTCGCGCTTGCGGCTGTCGTACATGATGGTGCCTTCGGGATAATAGCGGCTCATGAAATCGGCAACAGTACGTTGCGTAGACAGCACGAACACATAACCGGCGAACAGGGGCGCCTGCACGTCACGCCCTTTCATGCTGACGTTGACCGTGGTATGCGTGGGACAGTAGACTTCGAGTATGTTCTTAAGTTCGTCGCGGTGCTCTGCCAGCAGGGCGGCGAGCTTCTTCTCCTGGTGTGGAAGCGAACGGACTATGAACCATTGGAAGTCAACACTGTTCAGCTTGTCGCGGTTGCCGTGTGCCGGAATGCCGGCGCATTGCGCAGCTTGCGGTGTTGTGGGCATTTGTTGCATGTGCAGGTATGAAGCTGAAACTTTGCAGGATGGTATGTTTGTGGCGGTGCCGCAGGCGCATTCTCCATATTCCTCTCATGACCGTAGCACAAGAGTTATAAGGTACCTTTTTTCAGGCGTAACGACGAAGTTTCGGAAGATTCTCAGCAGCAAACGTCCGTCGTTTTTATGTTGCGGAATGAAGACACCGATGCAGGCTTCGTATTAACTGTTTCCATACCACAAAGTTTTTTATTTTCTTTAATTAAGTCTTTTTGTGTCCGCTTTATAACTGTTGTATATGTATGAGGCAGTCAGTCTGCCCCAATAATCATTGTATCAACGACTTACGTATTTGTGGCATGAATCCAGTGCTAATTTCGAACATTTCGTGTTTTACAAGGCTGTTAAAAATTAAGTGAAAAAGTTTGTTTGAAATACACTGTTTTAGTATTTTTTCGTATCTTTGCACCCAGATGGATGCTTTATACATATAAAACTGCATTTATCTGAGTCCCAATAAATTACTCTTGCCATTTACAGCACGCCCTGCGGAGGGTCGCCATGTCGTCGTATAAGGCAAGAACGGCAGCCGGCTGTAGCGTGTAAAACAAGCAACATGCCTGCCGCTTACAGGCAGACATCAACCTTATTATATTTACATGCCAGGCAAAAGGATACCTTTTGCGTTCACAAAGGCCATGTTTCAGCGCCTAAAAGGCAATGAATTGCAAGCTAAAAGACGGCATATTGGAAGCATGGCGCAGGCATCCGCGTAACCAACTCAAATCCAAGTACTTACAGCGAAGGCATTTTCTCCATGACAGACGGCACGAGGCAAGAACGGGCGTCACGCGGCAAACGGACGTATTACATGCGCATAGCATTAATTCATCGTTTTTTCAAAATAAACAAGCCTTTGATTTACAGATTTTAGAAACTATTTTTGCGATTGTTCATTAAAAAAACTAATTTTGCACATGATAATATCATTTAATACCTATGATTACATTCTTTAATACCTATGATTACATTTATTATTAGTTTGCTTGCCCTGGTGGCAGGCTATTTCATTTACGGACGGATAGTCGAACGCATCTTTGCCCCCGACAACCGCCCTACCCCAGCCGTAAGCAAGGCCGACGGTGTTGACTACATTGTTATGCCTGGATGGAAGATATTCATGATCCAGTTTCTCAACATCGCAGGAACAGGTCCTATCTTCGGTGCCATAATGGGTGCCAAGTTCGGTCCTTCGGCATACCTGTGGATTGTGTTCGGCTGTATCTTCGCCGGCGCCATGCACGACTATCTCAGCGGCATGCTGTCAATACGCCACGGCGGAGCAGGCCTGCCCGAACTCGTAGGCCACTATCTCGGCGGCGGCACTAAGAAAGTGATGCTGGTGTTCTCGGTATTCATGCTTATAATGGTAGGAGCCGTGTTTGTTTACAGTCCGGCGCTTATACTGGGTGCGCTGTCAGGCGGCGGCACCACGTGGGTGTACATCTGGTGCGGCATTATCTTCGTTTATTACTTCCTCGCCACGATGCTTCCCATCGACAAGATTATCGGAAAGATATATCCGCTGTTCGCGATAGCCATGCTCTTCATGGCGGTGGCGCTCCTGGTAGTGCTAATAATAAAATGGCCGCAGCTGCCCGAACTGACTGACGGCCTCAGCAACATGAGCCCGGCTGCCGGTCCGATATTCCCCTGCCTGTTCATAACGATAGCCTGCGGAGCAATAAGCGGATTCCATGCCACACAGAGCCCGCTAATGGCGCGCTGCATGGCACACGAGAAGCAGGGACGCCCCTTGTTCTACGGCGCAATGATAACCGAGGGCATCGTGGCACTGATCTGGGCAACCGTATCTTCTTACTTCTTCTACGGCGGAGCGGCACAGGAACTCGGCGCACCGCTCACGCTACAGGCTCCCGAGGTGGTGACGACGGTATCGCCGGGCTGGCTCGGCATATTCGGCGGCGCACTGGCAATGCTGGGCGTTGTAGCCGCACCGATAACCAGCGGCGACACGGCTCTGCGCAGCGCACGACTCATCATAGCGGAGTTCTTGAACATAGAGCAACACTCGATACGCCGCCGCATATATATCTGCCTGCCGCTCTTCCTCGTAACATTCGGCTTCCTGTGGTTTAACATCGCCGATGCCGACGGTTTCAACATTATATGGGGATGGTTCGGATGGGCAAACCAGACGCTGGCGGTGTTCACGCTTTGGGCGCTGACAGTGTACCTGGCACGCAAGTCGAAGCCTTATATCATAACGCTCGTGCCGGCAATGTTCATGACGGCCGTATGCTCGTCGTTCATCCTGGTCTACAAAAACTCGTTCGCACTGGGCGACGTGGCCGGTTACATCACTGCCGTGATCGTGTTCGTGCTGTCAGGACTGCTGTTCGCGGTATGGCACAAGAAGTTTTGCAAGCCTGCTACCGGCAACGAGTAACTAAAAACATGTGCGGCACCGGCGAATGCCGCTTTTGAAGAACGTTTAACGCATATAAACAAAACTAATAAAGTGAGTCTACCTTAGTTCAGGTTGACTCACTTTATTATTACACCCCGCCATCAACAAGGTCGATGGCTGTAATATTCCGCCGCATGGCGCGCGACCAGCGGGCATGGCAATAAGGCAAATATGCGCCCTGATTAAAACTGGGCGATATAAGACTTTAATAACGTTGCGCCCCTTCAGTGCTTATTGGAACCGAAACTGCATGCAGTCAGACAACAAAACAAAAACACCTTGCCGGCAGCAGCCCGGCAAGGTGTATATTAATTATCCTAAAACCCCGACAACATATTTTGTAATGAAGTAGCCTCCTATAACGAGCCATACGTAAAGCATGCCGGCAAGAAGGAAGGGCTTTGCACCAGCCTGCTTGAACTTCTGTATGTTGGTGTCGGTACCAAGAGCCGTCATCGCCATGGTGAGCAGGAAGGTGTCGATATACTCTATCACGCCGTTGAGCGGTATGTCCTTTACGGTAGGAGCGTCGCACAGATACTGGAGAAGCGAGTTAACACAGATGATGCCTATGAAGCCGAAGGCGAACCAGGGTATGGTGATCTTGCTCTTCTCCTTGTGACCGTCGGGTGTGACACGCTTGCGTCCGGCAAGCGCGAAGCTCATGATAACAAGCACGGGGGCGAGCATCATGACACGAATCATCTTCGTGATTGTCGCCGTTCCGGCTATGCCGAGACTGTCGGTAGGGTCCATGGCGTTGCCTGCTCCTGCCACGTGGGCAACCTCGTGAAGGGTGCTGCCCGTGTAGACGGCGACGGCTGTGTCGCTCAACCCTGAAAGGATGCCGGCACGGTACATTATGGGATAAAGGAACATGGACAGCGTGCCGAAGATAACCACCGTGGATACGGCGATGGCGGTCTTGTGGCTTTCGCACTTGACAACAGGCTCTGCTCCAAGGACGGCAGCGGCACCGCAGATGGCGCTTCCCGTGGATGTCATGAGGGCGGTGTCGCGGTCGAGCTTAAGCATGCGGCCGAACCACAGGCCGAGGAAGATGGTGCCCGTAACGATTATGGCGTCGACAACGATGGCAGGCACGCCGACGGCTGCCACCTGGGTAAGCGTAAGGCGGAAACCGTAAAGCACGATGCCTGTACGCAGAAGCTGCTTGGTACAGAACTTGATGCCGGGCACCCATGTCTCGGGCAACTTGTTACGAAGACTGTTGGCATAGAGCATGCCGAGAATGATTCCGATAATGAGCGGACTTAGCGATAGCTGCTTCATTACGGGAAGGTCGGCAAGATAGAATGCCGCAAACGAAAATAACGCAATCAGCAGAATGCCGTGAAGGGTGTTTGCCCTGTTTCCTTTTTCAAACATGATAAATTACCTTTGGTTATTATTGTTATTATTTTCCACTTCATACCGTCTGCCCGCACATGCCTGCCTGCAAGGCGGCGATACTGAATCCGGTTGCAAAGGTAATTAATTTTCCGTTATGAGGTATATTTAAAATATTTATACTCTATAACCTGCGGTTATAATACTGCGGCGCGTGAAGTCCTTGAACTTTTCTGTCAGCGGTGAGTCCTTACCGGCAGAGGCAACAAAACTGAAATGGCGGATAAAGCTGAGTCCTGTTATGTCGATGACACGGAACACGCCCCTGGCAAGCTCTTCCCTGACGGAGAACACCGACACTATGCCCACACTGCGGCTGTGGCGCAGAAAGGCCTTGATGGCCTCGGTGCTGCCAAGGCGTATGCGTACATTCAGCTCGGAAAGCTTTATGCCGTGACGTTCGAGCCCTGTCTCTATGACTTCAAGGGTGCCCGAACCTTGCTCGCGCAAGACAAGCGGAAGGCGGCACAGGTCGTGCGGGGTAAGCTCTTCAGGCAGCGACTCGTTGCCGGCTGCCTTGACTATCGTTACAAGTTCGTCTTCAAGAAACGGCTCGTATTGCAGGCCTGCCGCATGGGTTACGCCCTCAACCATGCCGAAGTCAATCTCGTGGTTCAGCAGGGCGTTCTCTATGTCGCGCGAATTGCCGTTAGCCAGCGACACTTCTATCTTCGGATACCTCTCGGTAAACTCTGCAAGAATCTGAGGCAGCACGTATTGGGCTATCGTGGTGCTTGCCCCTATGCTTATATGTCCGCTGCCGCGCGCGTTGAGCAGGCCCATGTCATACTCCATACGGTTGTACTCGTCGAGTATGCGGCTGCAGTGTTCGAGCAGCAGGCGGCCGGCATCGGTAAGCATTATCTTGCCGCCCGTGCGGTCGAACAGCCTCACGGAATACTGCCGCTCAAGCTCGTTAATGTGCTTGGTTATTGCCGGCTGGCTAACAAACAGCTCTTTAGCCGCCCGCGTGAAGCTCTGGTTCCTGGCTACGCTGTAAAACACCTTCAGTCTGAAATCCGACATTTCCCTGTTAAGTTTTGCGACTTGTCCTTATTATGAAAATACAAACACGTGTGTTATTTGTCCTTGTTGGCGGCAACATGCGTCACAATAGCGACGCAAGGCCGGCACAAACGTACACGTCCGTGAACCTGCGGCGAGGTTCACGGACGGTACAATGAAAATATCTTAAATGCCCCGGCCGAGATAGGTCTCCATGTTTGCGATGACCTTGTCTGTGAGCCTGCGGTATGCCTGGCGGGTGATGCCTGACGAAACACGCACGCAATTCATGTGGGGATGATCAAGGAAGCGTTGTCCGCCTGCGGCTCCTACCGTGTCGCAATAACAAATGTTGTCGCCGTCGAGCCAGCGGGCGAACGGTTCTTCGTCCCATGCGGGCGACAGGCCTGTATTGAAAAGTATCTTATGGCCGCCCAAACGCCTGAACTCCTCTTCATGCAACAGTACCGTGTTCTTATTCAGGCAGCAGAAAACGACATCGCTTTGTTCAAGCAAATCGCCTAGGGGAGTGAAACGGTAACCTTTGCTTTCGGCAGCGGGTTTCTTGCTACGGGCGAAATAGGCGATATCGGCTCCGAGGAACTTCATGGCGTCGGCTATCATTCCGCCTGACTTGCCAAGGCCTATCACTCCGACCTTGAGGCCGGTAATCTCGCTCGGACTGCCGAACCATGCAGGCCGGCCGAAGCCGTGCAGGCAACGCACAAGCTCGCTGATTACATATTCAATGACGCCTTCGTCGCCGTAATCGCGGATGCCGGTAACGACGATACCATGCTGATTGGCGTATTTTATATCGACATTGGCACTTTCAGGCGAATAGAGCGAACAGCACATGCCGACGTATCTGACATTCGTGCATTGCTCAAGCGTCTCTTTGGGCAGTGACGATGTAAAGCTCAACAATACGGCGTCGGCATCGCCTATGCGCCTGACTATCTCGTCAGACGATGAAGGTATGTCGTCGTACATGGCAACACTCCCGGCAAGCCCCTCAAGGCGGGGACGAGCTTCAGGAACCATATTGACTGGTTCTATGGCCACCAGTTTCTTGAACTTGTCCATATATCTACGTATTTTTATATTTTAACCGGATTAATATTTAGTGCGTTTACGGTTGGCATCCTTATTGCCTGCGTTGCCTTTCTTATTATCGTTCAACCTGATGCAGTCGTCGCCTATCGTTATGAGACGGCGCTTGTACAGGTCGCCGACAGCCTTCTTGAAGTTCTTCTTACTTACCTGGAACTGACGGTAAATATCTTCGGCAGGGCTCTTGTCGGTCAGCAGGCACACGCCGTTGTTGCTTTCAAGATATTCAAGAAGCACGTCGCCGAGGCCTTTGGTCATGCGCCAGCCCGTAGGTTGCAGCATGACGTCTATCTTGCCGTCCTCGCGCACGATGTCGATATAGCCCTTCATGCGGTCGCCGGTATGTATGTCCTTGAATATCTGGTTGCCGTAAACGAGGCCGGGGAAACTGTTGTCTACGATAACCTTGAAGCCGAGGTCGGTCTTCTGCCACACCAACAGGTCGACTTCGTCGCCGTGGGCGTACGGCGGGAAGTTCGTATCCATGAAGTGCTCGACCTTGGCCGACGCAACGATGCGGTGGCTCTCGCTGTCTACATGGACGAAGACAATGTAGCGCTTGCCTTTCTCCATCTTCATCTTCTGCTCGCGGAACGGGCAGAAAAGGTCTTTCATCAGGCCCCAGTCGAGAAACGCGCCGTACTCGTTGACCCATGCGACTTCAAGATAGGCGAAATCGCCCACCTTGGCGTATGGCCGCTGGGTTGTGGCCACAAGCCTCTCCTCGTTGTCGAGATAGACAAAGACCTCAAGCTCGTCGCCCACCTTGCAGCCTTCAGGCACATAGCGTGCAGGCAAGAGGACTTCGCCTTCGTCGCCTCCGTCAAGATACATTCCGAAGTCGACCGACTTGACCACGGTCATCCTATTATAGTCACCCAATCTTATGAAATCCATACTTCTTTCTGTTTTAATGTTATTATGAAGCTGCCGGCATGTTACGGAATGTCACTCGCCGGACTCTGCCGGGGCGGTTTCGACAGTTGAATCAGAAGCGTCAGAATCCGCCTGTACGTCAGGTTCAAGCATGCCGTCCTTCATTGAAATAGTCCTGTCGGTTATCTTTGCCAGGCTCTCGTCGTGCGTAACGATGACGAAGGTCTGGCCTGTCTTGTCGCGCAGGTCGAAGAACAGCTGGTGAAGCTCGGCCTTGTTCCTGGAGTCGAGACTGCCCGAAGGTTCGTCGGCGAGTATGACGGCAGGCCTGTTGACAAGCGCGCGGGCAACGGCCACACGCTGCTTCTCGCCTCCCGAGAGTTCGTTGGGCTTGTGTCCGGCACGGTCGGCAAGCCCCATGAAGTCGAGAAGTTCCTTAGCACGCTTACGGGCTTCGCTCTTCGACATGCCTGCTATGAAGGCAGGAATCATGATGTTCTCGATAGCCGTGAACTCGGGCAGGAGCTGGTGGAACTGGAACACGAAGCCTATGCGCTTGTTGCGGAACTCGGACAGTTTCTTCGAGCTTAGCTTCCTTACGTCGGTACCGTCTATGATTATCTCGCCGCTGTCAGGCTTGTCGAGCGTGCCCATTATCTGGAGCAGCGTGGTCTTGCCTGCGCCGCTGGGGCCTACGATGCTAACCACTTCGCCTTTGTTGATGTGCAGGTCGATACCCTTAAGCACTTGCAGCGACCCGAAACTTTTGGTTATGCCTTTAATGTCTATCATTTTCGTATAATTATTTATTGCATGTCCGCAGTCATGCCGGCCTGCCCGCCAGTCGCGGCGCCAGTCACAAGCAAGCACCTTGCCCGGCTCCTACAGTCCGACACCGTCACGGCATCATGCAAATTTCTTTCTTATCCATGTAATAATCATGTCGTACGCACTGCGCTGCTCATGGCGCTGCGGTTCGGCCAATGTCATGGCACCGACAGGCTCGCCGTACTGGTCGGGGAAGATAATCATCAGGCTCTTGCCGGAGAAATACGTGGTGAGCTCCTCGGGCAGACGCTCGAGCGCCGACTTGTATGATATGGTGCCCTTACGGGCGGTTATAACGACGAACAAGTGGTCGTCGGCTACGCCGTCAGCAAGATTGGCAATGTCTATCCAGTGCGCCATGAAGGTGTATTCGGCACGCACGTTGGGATGACGGTGCTGTATGTACTCGTTGATGAGCGAAAGCGTCTCGCGCTTTGCATGGAACTGTATGCGGCAGTCAAGATTCTCGGCTATGCGGGCGAGGCGCTCCATCCAGCGGTAGAAACCGGGCTCGAACTCGGCCCTGGACGGCACGGCTACCTGTATGCGCCTGAGCGTATTCAACGGGCGGAGGCAGCGCACAATGGTAATCTGGCGGCTAAGGCCGTTGAACAGGCCGGGTATGAACTCGCCCCAGAACTTCTTGGCGGAGTCTTCGCTCTTGTGCATGCCGATTATCATTTCAGATGCGTTAAACTCCTTGAAGGCGTGCTTTATGCCGTTTATGATGTTGGTGGCTATCCTGACCTGGGTCTGCACTCCCACACCTGCATAATTGGCTACCTTGGTAACACGTTCGAGCAAACGCCGCCCCTTCTCCTGGTACTGCAGGCGGTTGATGTCGTCGTAAACGACATTGAGCGCCACGACGCCGCGGTTGAGCATCCTGTTGCGCATAAGTATGGCCAGTCCCATGAGCATCTCGGCAGTCTCGGAATGCTTCAGGTTTATCATTATCTTCTCGTCGTCGCTGGCCTCGTCCTCGGGCACGGCTGCCTGGTTCTCAAGCGCAATCCTCTTGGACGCAAGCTCGGTAGTGAACGAACTGAACACGCACGTTACGAGTATAAGTATCACGGTGCCGTTGAGCACGTCGTCGTTGAGAAGACGCTGGCCGCCGGGCGTTATCAGGTTGTAGCCAACCATTACCGCGGCAAGAGTGGCTCCGGCCTGCGCATTGCTGAGTCCGTAAATCATCTCGCGCTCTACTCCGCGCATGCCGAACAGCTTCTGCGTGAAAAGAGAGGCTATCCATTTGCTCGTAAGCGCTACAAGAATCATGACGGCTGCCACCTGGAGTGAGTCCCAACCGCCAAAAAGCAGCTTGACGTTAACAAGCATGCCCACGCCAATAAGGAAATAAGGTATGAATATGGCATTGCCCACGAACTCGAGGTGGGTCATCAGCGGCGACACGTTAGGCACGAAGCGGTTGAGCACAAGTCCCGTGAGGAAGGCGCCGAGGAGGCCTTCCATGCCTATAAGCTCCATGAGCCATGCGCCCAGGAACGTCATGGCAAGAACGAAGATGAACTGCGCCACATTGTCTTCATAACGATGGAAGAAGTGGCGTGCGATGCGCGGGAAGATGAAGAAAATGACGAAGAACACAACGGCAATCTTAAGGAAAAGCATCAGCCAGAAGCCTCCTGTAATGTCGCCCTTGAACAATCCGCCGATTATGGCAAGCACGAGCAGTGTCAGCGTATCGGTAATGGCAGTAGCGCCAACGGCTATGGTTACGCTGCGCTGGCGCGTAAGGCCGTAGCGCATTATTATGGGATAAGCAATGATGGTGTGCGAGGCGTACATGCTGGCAAGCAGGACCGACGTCATGACGCTGTACTCGAGCACGGCGCGGTTTATGAAAAAGCCCATGAGCATTGGGATGACGAAGGCCATAATGCCATGGGTTACAGTGCGCGCCTTGTTCTTCATGAAGTTGGCCATGTTCATCTCGAGTCCGGCAAGGAACATGATGTAGAACAGGCCGACATGGCCGAACAAGTCGAACGAGTCGTCCTTGGCAAGGACGTTAAGACCGTAAGGGCCTATCACGACTCCTGCCAGCACCATGCCGACAATGTGGGGAATGCGCAGCTTGCCCATCACTATCGGCGCGAACAATATTATGCACAACACAACGAAGAATATCATTGTGGGTGACGTTATGGGAAAATATTGTGATATGTCAGGCATAAATATTCATTTCGTTGCGTTTTTGTATGCAAAATTGCAAAAAAAAATCATCATTTTACAACAATTAGCTTAAAAGTTGTACTTTTGCAAGGAAAAAGGAAGATTTGATAGTAAACTTAAGCCAACGCAGAAGTAAGTGTAAGGCATAAGAGCCTCAAGACGGACGACCGGGCGGGCGGCGCATGCAGCCCTACCGTCATGACGCAGACAGGCTTGCAGCCGGCATTACTTCAGCGCCTCTGCCTTGCGGGCCCGGCGCCCGTCCGGACAGAAGAGACATCTAACTAAAACATTATAAGAAAATGAATGTAGCAATCGTTGGTGCGAGCGGAGCCGTGGGACAAGAGTTTCTCAGGGTGCTCGCAGAGAGAGAGTTTCCGTTGGACAACCTGGTGTTGTTCGGTTCAAAACGTTCGGCAGGTACGAAATACACCTTCAAGGGCAAGGAGTATGAAGTGAAGCTGCTGCAACACAACGACGACTTCAAGGACATTGACATTGCCTTCACATCGGCGGGAGCCGGCACGTCGAAGGAGTTTGCCGAAGACATAACAAAGTATGGCGCGGTGATGATAGACAACTCGAGCGCCTTCCGCATGGACGACGACGTGCCCCTCGTGGTACCCGAGTGCAACGCCGAGGATGCGCTCAACCGCCCGCGCGGCATAATAGCCAACCCCAACTGCACGACGATAATGATGGTCGTAGTGCTGCAGCCGCTCGAGAAGCTGAGCCACATACGACGCATACACATAGCCAGCTACCAGAGCGCAAGCGGAGCGGGAGCCGCCGCGATGGCCGAACTGCAGGAACAGTACCGCCAGCTCGTCAACGGCGAGGAGGTGACGGTAAGCAAGTTCCCCCACCAGCTGGCATACAACGTGATACCGCAGATTGACGTGTTCCAGCCTAACGGATACACGAAAGAGGAGATGAAGATGTTCAACGAAACGCGCAAGATAATGCACAGCGACGTGAAATGCTCGGCAATGTGCGTGAGGGTATCGTCGCTAAGGGCACACTCGGAGTCGGTATGGATTGAGACGGAACGCCCCATCAGCGTAGAGGAGGCACGCGCTGCCATAGCTGCAGCACCCGGCGTGACACTCGAGGACGACCCGGCAAACCTGGTATACCCCATGCCGCTCGACACGGCCGGCAAGGACGACATCTACGTAGGCCGCATACGCAAGGACCTGGCCGACGAGAACGGACTGACATTCTGGCTCAGCGGCGACCAGATACGCAAGGGCGCAGCCCTCAACGCAGTGCAGATAGCAGAATATCTTGTAAAGGTCGGGAACGTGAAATAAGACACATGCATAACCTGCTGGTTATCAGCATGTTTACAATATGCCACCTTTTACGAGCTAAAAGGTGGCATTTCTGCTCGTAAAAGGCAGCCTTTTGCAATGCGAAAGGCTGCCTTTTACACAACAGCCACACGGCAACCGGGGCACAATGCCACGGATACGGCAGGACAAAGACCGCGGCACGCCGCAGCGAAATGTAACCAATAGGTTTACAATCTGATTGAAATCAGATTTAATTTAAAAATAAATCAAAAATTAGGTACAAGCATACATGCGATAATTAAAGAAATTTTGTTAACTTTGCATTTGTTCTTTATTTATTCCCAGAGAAGCGCAAACTTACATTCAACGTAAAGACTCATGGCCGCCAAGAGGCAAAAGGAAGGACTATCAGACAAAGACTAATTGAGAATGGACACGCACGTGAAAATCATTTCGACCACACTTGCATTGCTGGCGGGCATTGTAACCGCTTCGTGTGGTGGTGACAACGTGCCCGACGATACGAGAAGCGACAAGATGAAAGCGGCACTTACAGCCTTAGACGAATCATTGGCTGTAAATTCCCCGCATGCACCTGAAATGATAAGACACGGGCTGGAAAACGTTACCGACAGCCTGGACTACTACGACTGGCTACTGAGATACCTGCGGTACCGGGTGCTTAGAGGCGGACCTGACACAAGCTTCACACACTGGAGGCAGGCATACGGATACCTGCTGAAACAGGAACAGACACCACGGGTCAACGGCATGATGGCATTCCTGTTCAACACACAGGGAAGCTACTACCAGAAACTGCACTACAAGCCCGAAAAGGCAATAAAGGCATTCGAAAACGCATACGAAAAGCTGATAGACAGCGACTGCAAGCACAAGATGCCTGACGTATGCGCCAACCTAGGCGACGCATACGTGTTCGCCAACGACATGCCCCACGCCGCCATGTGGTACAGGCGCGCCCTGTTCATAGCCGACTCACTGCGGCTGCCGGCCAAGGACGACGTAACACTGTACATGGGGCTTGGACGGATTTACCTGAACCTACAGGACTTTGACTCGGCACTGAACTGCTACAAGAGGGCGGACAAGAGCTTCTCGCTCATGTCGGTGAACATGCAGCTGTACTTCCTGACAAACTACGGCAACTACTACTATTATGCCAAAGACTACAAAAAAGCCGAAGCCGTGTTCCGCAGACAGGAAAAGCTGCTTGCCAAAAACGGCATGCAGGACAGCTATGAGATGTATATATGCGAACTTAACATGGCCGACGTACTGCTGAACCTCGGACAAACCGCCGAAGCCACACGCCTGCTCGACCGGGCCGACGCGTACTTCAACAAGATAGGCGACGCCACGGCCATATACTACTGCAACACAATACGCATAGGGCTGGCGCTGAAAGAAGGCAACACGGCAAAAGCAAAGAGCATACTGGACAAGGAGACACCGCCTGCGACAATAGACTTCAACCTGGTGAACATACGCCACCGGTACCTGCTCGAGTATTTCGTAAGGAAAGGTGACTACAAGAAGGCTTACATCACACTCGAAGACAACGTAAGGCGCAACGACTCGCTGAAACACAACATTGCCAACATGAGGGCGTCTGAAATAATGATGCGCTACTCGCAGGACTCGCTCAGACTGCACAGCAAGATGCTGCTGCAGGAAAAAGATGCACACATACGCACTGCATACCTGTGGCTGTACGTTGGCATTCTGTTGATCGCGGTATTGGTACTGCTGTTGCTTTTCGGCATAACGTATTACAGGAAGCGCAGGTTGAAGATGTACATGCAACTGATGCACACGCAGCTCGCCAACGTACGTTCGCGCATATCGCCGCACTTCATATTCAACGTGCTGAACAACCGCATAGCAAACACCAACGGCTCAGACGCCGGGGAACTGATGACCCTCGTGAAGCTGATAAGGGCCAACCTCAACATGACGGGCAAATACTACGTGTCGATGAAGGAGGAACTCGACTTCGTGGAATACTACATCAGCGTGGAACGGCATATCATAGGCGACGACTTCACATACGAGGTGAATGCACCGTCGGACGAGGAACTGGCGGGAATAATGGTGCCGTCAATGTTCATACAGATTCTCGTGGAAAACTCGATAAAACACGGACTGAAAAACCGCCAGGGCGCTAAACGGATATGCGTCGACATAAGGAAAGAGGATACCGACTGCACCATAACCGTAACGGACAACGGCACGGGATTCGACATACGCAACAGCAACCCGTCGTCAACAAAAACAGGAATAAAGGTGATACGCAACACCATCAACATAATAAACCATGAAAACAAACGGAAAATAAGACTCGACATAAAGAACATCGACGCCCCAGACGGTAGCGTGGCAGGATGCCAAGTGACACTGATGCTGCCGCTCGGGTTGAAAACCGTACATGACTTGAACGCAAAATAACACAAAAAACATGAACGCTATAATCGTAGACGATACCCCGACGGCGATAGATACACTTGCCGCAAAACTCGGGAAATACGGAGACATAACGCTTGCCGCAACAGCAACGAACGGCTCGGACGGCATAGAACTGGTGAAAAAGCACAAACCGGAACTGATATTCCTGGACATGGAACTGCCTGACATGACAGGCATAGACTTCCTTGAAACGCTGCAACAAGAACCAGACTACTGGTGCTACGTAGTAATATACACTGCCTACAACGACTACATGCTGCCCGCATTCAGAAACAGGGCTTTCGACTTCCTGCTGAAACCTATCGACGACAACGAACTCGACACTATAATGAACCGCTTTTACGCTGACAGGCGCAACAGCAACAAAAGCCGCAACGACGACGGCGCAGTGAAGCGCAACGGAGGGAAACTGCTGTTCTACACAAACACTGTCGACTTCCGCCTGGTGCAGATACGCGACATCTGCGTATTCCTATACGACCACGAAGCACGCGTATGGACCGTCATAGCGGCCGGATGCGACCGTCCGCTACGCCTGAAGCGTAATGTTACGAAAGAAACTCTCCTGAAAATTGACGACAGCTTCGTACAAGTAAGCCAGAAACACATCATCAACATAAACTATCTGCTCGAGGTCCGCGACAACGTGTGCCGGTTCTATCCGCCGTTCGACAAGATAGACAACGTTACAGTAGGCCGCTTTTTCCGCCGGAAACTAATCAGTCGCTACAACTCGTTGTAAGCAAATAAGAATACAAGGTAACAGGTAAACAAAAAAGTTAAGAATCCGATTATCATGCTTTACCAAGCAACCGGATTCTTAACTTATTTCTTATAAATCAATTTCAGAACCTGACGCCTACCCTGAAGAAGAAGTCTCCAGCCTTGCTGTCAATGTCCTTCATCATGTTGCAGAAGCCGAATTCATAACCAAGTTTGAACGACAAGAACTTCCAGCCTGCGGTCAAACCAGCCTGCCAACCTACGTCTACAGTGTTTGTTTCAAATACTTCAACGTCTCTTACCTCATTATCCTTGGCAACCATGAAAGCCAGATAAGGTCCTGTGAACAAACCGACATTAGCCTCGGAACCCTTCACGAAGTTCCAAGCTCCGTTTCCTTCAAGCTGTATGAAACCCGGGTCCCAGCCGTCGCAGCCCTTGCTTGCATAGCTTACACCTGCCGACCAATCGAACGTATCGTCAATCGGTGCCGTATAAGTCACACCAATGTTCAATGCCTTGAACTCCGAATCAGCGTCGGTAATATTCGCAACATTGCCGCCCCACCAAATAGAAATATTCCTCTGAGCACTTGCGCCTACCGCAACTATTGCGAAAAGCGCCATCAACAAAATCTTCTTCATAATACAAATTAATTGAGGTTAATAAATAATTTAAAAAAGTATTTTTCGCAAAAATATGAATTTAATTCTGAACATCCAAATTTTATTGAATATTTTTAATGTTATAAGGCACAACCATTGCAATCTGTAATACATGCTTGTAATGCAAAATCAGACCACAATAAAGACGGCAAAATCAGCTGTGGAAAAGAAGCAAAACTGCTAAGACAGCTCATTTCTGCTGATCTCACGCGCACTGGATATTTCAATTATTTTTACATCAAAACAGCATATAACCAACTGAAAATCAATGAAATATAAAAATATTACACATTCTTAAAATGTTCAAAAATCAGAAAAAAGCTTGGTCTGTACGCATTTTTTTCGTACCTTTGCAGCGGTAAAAAGATTAGAATAGTGAATCTTCGTTTGTTTTGAAAGCCACTATTCGACTAGGTTTAACAGGCATCCAGACCAGGTTTGGCATTTATTCCCAAGCATAAACCTCGCGTCGCGAACATCATCAACAGTCAACGTTCAGGTGCCATAAACAACATTTTATGGATAGAATATTAAAAAGAGTATTAGTATTATTATTTATTTTCACGGCTAGCTCATACGCTTATGCCGATGTAAACGGGGCAAGAAGCTCCACATTCGATTGGAATCCGGTGATGGACGCAATAATCGAAGTTGAAAGCGAAGGCGACCCGAGAGCTGTAAGCGGAAACTCGTGCGGCGCAATGCAGATAACACCGATATTGGTAAAAGAGTGCAACAACATTCTGAAAAAGCTGAAAAGCAAGAAAAGATTTAAACTGTCCGACCGCTTCAACGTGGCAAAATCGAAAGAGATGTTCATATTGATACAGTCACAGTATAATCCGCAAAACAACGTGGAAAAAGCCATACGCTCATGGAACGGCGGACCGAAATACAGCGTGCGAGGTACGCAAAAGTATTATAACAAGGTAATGAAACTGCTTAAATAAGGCAGTAAGAACAACAAGCAGACAAGCATTCGTACGTCATCGAAGACATCGACAGCTTGTCTGTTTTTTTTATATACACAATGCATGCATGTGAAAAGGATAAAAGTAACACTTCTTTAAATGACATAAAAGAATAAAAATTAAAAAGATTGAAATAAATTCCTAACAACAGGCTGACATTCAAAGCCGTGGCATTATCTTTGCACAAGAAATAACTAAAACGTTAAAACATTATCAACATGACAACAGGAATCATTATTTTAGTAATTGTTGTGCTACTCGTAATATGGGGAGTAAGCCTGTACAACAACCTGGTAAAACTCAGGAACAACCGCGAAAACGCTTTCGCGAACATCGACGTGCAGCTAAAGCAGCGCCACGACCTCGTTCCGCAGCTTGTATCCACAGTAAAAGGATATGCCACACACGAGCGTGAAGTGCTGCAACGTGTAACCGAGGCACGTACCGCCGCAATGGGGGCAACTGGCATCAACGACAAGATTAACGCTGAAAACGCCCTGACAAGCGCTTTGGCGGGTCTGAAAGTATCGCTCGAGGCTTATCCTGACCTCAAGGCTAACCAGAACTTCATGCACCTGCAGACCGAACTGTCAGACCTTGAGAACAAGCTGGCCGCAGCACGCCGTTTCTTCAACTCCACGACACGCGAGCTTAACAATGCCGTCGAGACGTTCCCTTCAAACATATTCGCAAAGATGTTCAAGTTCGGCAAAGAGCCCATGTTCGAGGTTCCACAGGAAGAACGCGCAACATACGACAAGGCCCCTGAAATAAAATTCTAACTGAGAGCTGATTATGAGATATGTAGGAATGCACACCCAAATAAGGCGTAACAACATGCTTACGACCATGTTGCTGCTCCTGTTTCCAGTAATCATACTCGGCATGGTATGGGTGTTCCTGGCATTGGTAAACTACCTCGGTAATGGCTATTACGACCAGTACGGCAACATAGTACGCCATCTCGACTCCGCCACGGTCAACTATTACTTCATGAATGCCCTGCCCTGGGTAATAGGCGGTGTCGGCATCTGGTTCGCAATAGCATATTTCTCGAACACGGCAATGGTGCGCGCTGCCACCGGGGCACGCCCCGTCACGCGCAAGGAGAACCCTAAGATATACAACATCGTCGAAAACCTGTGCATAGCCTGCAACATGGACATGCCCAAAATCAATATCGTCGACGACCCGCAGCTCAATGCCTTCGCCAGCGGAATAGACAAGAAGAGCTATACCGTAACACTGACCACAGGCATAATTAACCGCCTGAACGACGACGAGCTGGCTGGAGTGATAGGCCACGAGCTTACGCACATACGCAACCACGACACACGTCTGCTGATTACAAGCGTAATTTTCGTCGGCATAGTTTCAACGATAATGAGCATCGTGGTACAGATGATGTACAACGCTTTCTGGTTCGGCGGCATGAGCAGCCGCAGTAACGACGACGAGGATAACCGCGGAAACGGTATTTCAATGATTGCCGTTTTCGTAATAGGAGCCTTGTGTTGCGCCATAGCTTACGTGTTCACGCTGCTCACGCGCTTTGCCATATCGCGTAAACGCGAGTACATGGCCGATGCAGGCGGTGCCGAACTGTGCGGCAACCCGCTGGCACTGGCATCGGCGTTGCGCAAAATTTCGGGCGACCCCGGCCTTGACAACGTCAAGCGCGATGACATAGCGCAGCTGTTCATCATCCATCCGCAGCATTTCGCACCGGGCATGATGAACTTCTTCAGCTCGCTGTTCAGCACGCACCCAGACACAAGGAAGAGAATAGAGATACTTGAACAATTCTGATACCTGAATATATCCGGGCCGCAACATGACACATGTTTGCGGCCCGGCTTGTTTTAATAAAATTCAATATTTCCGCCTCCCTGTCATTACCACAAAGCAAGCCAGGGTTGGCTATATGGCAAAAAATAAAGCGATGGCCTTCACAGGCAACCGCTCTATATCTTCAATAGGTATTAGTTTTTTAAGGTAAAAAGATTGTTTTCAGGATAACAGTTGCAAATATAGCCACTTTTTTTTATACAACCAAACAAAATTAAAGATTTATTTTGACATCAAAGATGTGTGCCCGCACAAGCAGAAATCTTAACATTGCTTAACGATAACGGTTCCCAATAACCTATAAAACGCAAGTAAGTTTCAGATTGATACTTCCCTTCATATCAAATTTTTACTGATAATATTTGTTTTTATGCACGAAACGTCGTAACTTTGGCGTATGGAAAAGTATAAATCACGTTTGACGAAACTATTTTTTACAATCTGTGTACTTTTGTTTCAAAGTATAACAGCTTATTCAGACAATTTCCCCAAACGCGAATTCAGGGGAGCTTGGATTCAGTGTGTAAACGGCCAGTTCCTCGGCATGGGCACTCAAAAAATGCAAGCTACGCTCACCTACCAGCTCGACAAGTTGAAGCAATACGGCGTTAACGCCATCATATTCCAGGTAAGGCCTGAGTGTGACGCATTGTATGAAAGCGAACTGGAACCGTGGAGCCGTTTCCTTACAGGCAGGCAGGGGCAGGCCCCAGCGCCGTACTGGGACCCGCTGGCGTGGATGATCGAGCAGTGCCATAAGCGCGGCATGGAGCTTCACGCATGGATTAACCCGTACCGTGCGAAGACGAAGACGACCACGGCCCTGTCAAGAAACCACATTGCCATACAGCATCCCGAGGCAGTGTTCACGTATGACGGACAGCTGATACTTAACCCCGGAATACCTGAAAACCGCGATTATATATGTATGATCGTGGCCGACATCGTGTCACGCTACGACGTCGACGGACTACACATAGACGACTACTTCTACCCCTACCCCGCTCCAGGACAGAGCATCCCTGACGACAAAGAGTTCGAGGCATACAACAATGGCATTAAAGACCGCGGCGACTGGCGACGCTACAACGTCAACATGTTCATGAAACAACTGCATGAGACGATACACAAGATAAAGCCCTGGGTCAAGTTCGGCGTGTCGCCGTTCGGCATTTACAGGAACAAGAAAAGCGACCCGGTAATAGGCAGTGCCACCAACGGCCTGCAAAACTATGACGACCTGTACGCCGACGTGCTGATGTGGGTCAACAACGGATGGGTGGACTACTGCGTGCCGCAAATCTACTGGCAGATAGGACACAAGGCCGCCGACTACGAGACGCTCATAAAGTGGTGGGACAAGTATGCCGGCAAGCGCCACCTGTACATCGGCGAGGACGTTGAGCGTACGGCTAAATACCCCGACCTGAACAACAGGAGCATAAACCAGCTGCCGGCGAAGCGCAGGCTGCACGACCAAATGAGGAACGTAAACGGCACCGTGCTGTGGTATGCCAAGGCAGTTGTCGACAACGTAGGCAACTATGGCTCGCTGTTGGAAAAAGTGTACTGGAAGCATCCGGCGTTTGCGCCGGTGATGCCTTACATCGACGGCAAGGCGCCCAAGAAGGTAAGGAAGGTAAAACTGATAGACATGGGCGACAAGCTCGTACTGTTCTGGAAAGCCCCGAAAGGCAGCAACTGGAAGAGCAAGGCGGTAAAATATGCCGTGTACAAATTTGCGAGAAACGAGAAAGTGGACATCAACGACCCGTCTAAAATCGTGGCCGTGACCACCGACGAGTTTTACGAGATACCGAGAAAAGACATATTGCCGGGAACCAAGGTGCAATATGCCATAACGGCCTTCGACCGTATGAGCAACGAGAGCAAGCCACAGAAGAAAACAATAAAATACTAAAGCCATACATACTATGAAAGCGAACGACGCCACCATTACACAAATCGAGCGGTTCATAAGGAAAATCGCCCAAAAGTTCACGTCTGAAGAAGAGCCTACAATAATGACAGACATCCACCTGAGCATATCACAGGACACAGGCGAGCTGCTGGCCTTCGACGACAACGACAACGAGATAACGCGCTGCGTGGTAAGCGACTGGATAGACTACAAGGAGCCTGACTTTTACGACACGGCGGCCGAAGCCATCAGAAGCGTAATCGAAAGACTGCACGACCAGGTGGACAACCTGTGCATACTCAAGCCGTACAGCTTCGTGCTCGAGGACGACGAGCGCGAACACGTATCCGAGCTGTACCTTGTAGACAGCGACATAAAAATCATCGGAGGCGACCTTATGAAAGGCCTTGACGAGGATTTGGACAGGTTCCTCAACGAGCTTATGAAGTAACACCACCCTGCCGTGCCTGGTGCCTGCACGCAGCGGGAAAACAGGCATTACGCAAAAGGTGGCCTTTCACGATGTGAAAGGCCACCTTTTGCGTGATAACAGGTAACCTTTTACAAGGCAAAAGGTTACCTTTTGTTTTCAGCGTCAAAGTTTCTCCTTAATGAATCCGTGGCGGTAAGCGTAAAGGAGCTTCTCGAGTTCCTCGACCTGTCGTTTCAGTTCACGGCCTATGTCTGTGTCGGCCACCAGCATGCGGTGGACTGACATTTCCACAATCTGCGTCGTACTCTTAATGTCCGAGCCGCGCAGTATGGCGTCCTCCGTACTCGTAAACGGTTCGTGCTGCACGAGCTGGAAACCGCGGCTGTGGTAAACAAGCGTGTATCCGGCAATTCCTGTCTCCTTATGGTATGCCTGCGAGAAGCCGCCGTCGATAACCATCAGCTTGCCGTTGGCCTTTATCGGATTCTCACCACTCACCACATGCACGGGCACATGGCCGTTTATTATGTGGCGCATACGCCCGGTCACGCCGTATGCGTCAAGTATGTTGTCGCACACCTTCTCGTCGTCACGCAACTTAAAGTAGTTGCCTTTCTCCTCCTTGTACGTTTCCTTGTCCTTAAGGAAATAACGCTCGAAAGTGGCCATCTTGGACTTGTCGAAGAGTACGGAGTCGCGGCCGCACCAGAGATACAGGAAGTAATCTATCGCAAAGTTCTTGTAATTAGATTCCGTGTCGTTCTGGAATGCGCTGCGTACCACACGGTCAATGCGGTTCATCAGTTCGCGTCCGCTGAACTTCAGTCCCTTGTACAGCTCTACTTCCTTAAGGCTGCCGTCAGGATTCAGAGGCACTGACGCATGGAACAGGAGGTTGTCGTTGATTATTGTGTAAAGCGAGCCGTGAGTCAACATCAGGCGTATGTGCTTGTGCAGCTTCTCGTTGACAGTGAACGAATGTGTCAACTTGTCGATAAGCGCCTGCTCCTCTGGCGTCAGCTTGCAAGGGTCGGCTGGCGAAACAGTCGGGAAGCAGCAGCTTTTCATGGCATATTCCTTACCGTCTATTACGCATACGCCCCTGTCATAGTCAATTTTGTTCAGCAGTATCCTGTCTTGCATGTTCCACTCCGGGTGGCGGTTTATTATGGCAGCCTCAACCTTGAACTGGATCATGGTTATCGCCTTGTGCATCTGGGCCGTCAGCCTGCGTGTCTTGTCGTCAATCTCGCCGCTGCCGCCGTTTGTCTTGGGCACGAACTCCTCGCATGGGTCGTTGCCGTAATGCTCCATGGCAAACGTAGCCAGCGGTATCAGGTTTATGCCGTATCCCTCCTCAAGCGTAACAAGGTTGGCATAGCGCAACGACAGGCGGATGACGTTGCACACGCAGGCGGCGTTGCCCGCGCAGGCACCCATCCACAGTATGTCGTGGTTGCCCCACTGTATGTCCCAGTTGTGGTATGTACCGAGCGTGTCCATTATGTCGTGCGCCCCGGGACCACGGTCGTAAACGTCGCCAAGTATGTGTAGAAGGTCTATGACAAGCCTTTGTATCACATGCGAGATGGCGATAATGAAGTCGTCGGCACGTCCGGTGCTGATGATGGTCTCGATAATAACATTAACGTACGCCGCCTTGTCCACGTCGTCGGGGCGTTCGTGCAGGAGTTCCTGTATGATGTACGAAAAGTCTTTAGGCAAAGACTTCCTGACCTTAGAGCGCGTATACTTGCTCGACACGTCACGGCATACACGTACAAGCTGGTGTATGGTGATATGGTACCAGTCGTCAAGGTCTGTCTCGTTAGCCTTTACAAGCTCGAGCTTTTCCTCGGGGTAATAGATGAGAGTGCAGAGTTCTTTCTTCTCCGCCTCGCGCAGCTCGTTGCCGAAGATGTCGTTCACCTTTCTCTTGATATTACCGGACGCGTTCCTAAGCACATGCTGGAACGACTTGTACTCGCCGTGCAAATCAGCAAGGAAATGTTCGGTACCCTTGGGTAGGTTGAGAATGGCCTGCAAGTTGATAATCTCGGTACTCGCGTCGGCAATTGTAGGGAACGAATCCGCCAGTAGCCGCAAAAAACGGATGTCGTTTTCAATGTCTTTAGAAGTTGTTTTCATTGTATTTCTGATTTAAAAAGTTTTTCCCTCAATTTCATTGTCCCCTTGTCGTCCAGCGGGTCGGCAAACATGAACCCTTGTCCCAGCCCGTAGCGCTCCTCCATTATCTTAAACAGCCGCGCTGCATCTTTCGCCAGTCCGAGTCCGCGTATCTTGCCGTACACCAGGTCTTCGTCGTAATCTTCAAACCTTAACTTCCTATACAAACGCACGAAATCCGAACGGTGTGCGTACCCGTATCTAATTTTCAGCAACAGTCCGACCAACTCCACGCAGACTCCGCGTTCCAACTGTGGAATCGACTTGTCGGACATAAGCCTTGCAATCTTTGCATCCGATGAAACATCTTTCGGTTTTCCGCCAGCATCACAAGCACGCAGCGCAAAACGGTCCAGCGTGCCTGCCGCCACGGCAGGTATCGGCATGCCTGCCTGCCGCAAACCTTCATAAACATTCTCGGATATGTTTTCGTCATAAGAGTGGATTAATATCCTGCGCCATGACTTGCCGTCAATCGAGCGCAATAGTGAAATATCGCCATCAGAAATTGTCACACGGCCATTATCCGACAGGCTTATGCCCAACAACAGGTCTTCAACCTTGCGTTCGTCGTCAGACATCTGGTTGAACGGAGCACTGTCGGCAACCTTCTGGTATAACGCAAGCAGGCTTCCGGCCATAGCTTCCGCTGATGTACCAGCGGTAATATTAAACGGACAGATGGTAACCGTCCTTGTGTTTATTGGGTGCGAAGCCTTGACTGAAGGATGCCAGCCGAAATACTCAAAACGGGCCTGCTCCTGCTGCGTGATGAAATGCAAGGCTCCAGCATCTTTCAACATGCGGCGTTGGAACATTACCGACATGGGCAACTTGCCCGTCCAGTAATGCCTCTTAACATGCCAACCTTCAAGCCTGCGGTCGACAGTCAGCACGGTAGGCACCTTAAGCCTGGCGCACTCCCTGAACAAAACTCCTGCCACATGATTCCAACAAGCATGTATATGGACTACGTCCGGACGCATTGCGGTCAGCAAACGCCTTAACCGCCGACGTCCCCGCCCAATGACAACCGCCGAAGCAAGACATTCCTTTATCTCAATCCCGCCTAACGACACCTTGCCGGCATTACAGGTAAGGACGGTAAGATCCGCCTTCCCTGACATGCTGGCAAGCAACGCCACCTTATAGCTCAGAAGCGGCGAACGCTCCACGGCCTCCAGATTCGGGATGAAATGCAGAACCTTCATATTTGTCATAGCCTACGACTTATGGCTTGTAAACTCATACTTGTCAGTAAACCTGTAAGATATTGCATATCTCAGATTATGCCAGACTAAACGCAGCTCGAACGGGAAAACCTTCCACAACGGAACGCTCTCCCCGAACAGGCGCATGGCGCGCCTTGCGTTTAACAGTCTGACTACAACGGGCAAAAACAAGGCAACGGCAGAGAAAGGCAGCATCAGCCACATCTGGGTCAACACCGCATAAACAGCCGAGCCGGCTCCGGCAACCAGACCGGCATACAGCGACAACATGTCAAGGTTAAACGCAAGACGGTGACTGAAACTTCTATCCAAATGCCGGCGCGTCTCCCGGTAAAAAAGATTCACACTGTGCCATTCCTTACGTGTTGGGACACGGTCCTCGACACGCCCTTCACAGCTCGTTTCTACAGCGGCATTGCCATGTCCTGCATACTTGTTCACAAGGAAGACGTATTCCCCCCTAAGGTATTTAAGGTTTCCCTGGAATCCGTTTCCTGCCATAAATACGTCCTTCCTGAACATTATATTATTTCCGGCCATGCCATATGCAGCACCGTTGCACGCTTCACGGAAATTGGAATACTCGCAATGGAAACGGTAAAACACCTTGAAAAGCCCGGCTTCGTGAATATAGTTGCTGTAACCCATAACGATGTCGGTCCCTTCGTCCAGTCTTGATGCCATGACGCTTATCCACTTGTCCGATACCGGCCGGCAAGTAGCGTCGGTCAACAGAATCAATTCGTTCTTGGCCGCTTTCACGCCAAGGGTTATGGCTAGTTTGCGCCTGCTCATATAGCGGGAAGAATCGGGGACGAAAGTAGTGTAAAGGTTAGGGCGTTTACCGTACGCCTTCAGAAAATCGCCGGTCCCGTCTTCGTCTTTATCCACCACTACAATAACCTCGTAACCCGGTTCGTAATCCTGCGACAACAACGAGTCGAGGTTGGCTCTCAAATCTTCAGCGTTATTGTCTGCAACAACTATCACAGACACCGGACGACACGGCGTTGCAGGCCCTGATGGTCCGTCACCACCGGCACGTACTTTCCTGAAGAACGTGTCGAGAAACGATGACAGCAACGCCAACACCACCAAAACCGCACAAATTACAATAGTTACAGTGTCAAAAATCATAATATCGTCATTTTATGTTCGCTGACGTTTTTTCCACACGATGTGCAATAATAACAAGACTACTGCAAATCCTCGGCAATATAGCCTTTGGGCAGAGGCCGGCAATTGTACTGTGAAGCCATAATCTCGCCGTATGCACCGGCCGAACGTATTGCAATAAGGTCGCCGCGGTGGCATCCGTTAATGTCTACCGCCTTGGCAAAGACATCGCTTGACTCGCATATCGGACCTACTACGTCGTAAGTCGTCGTGGGCTCGTCGCTCGAGATGTTCTCTATCTTATGGTAAGCCTGGTAAAGAGCCGGGCGGATGAGGTCTGTCATTCCTGCGTCGATGATGGCAAACTTCTTTACCGCACCCTGCTTCACATACAGCACTCTCGATATCAACGAACCGCACTGGCCTACGACAGAGCGTCCCAGTTCGAAATGCAACATCTGACCCTTGCGCAGCCTAAGATGGCGCGCATAAGTCTCGAAGTACGACTTGAAATCGGGTACTGGCACCTTGTTGGGATGGGTATAGTCGATGCCCAGACCGCCGCCGACGTTTATGTGCTTCACCGTTATGTGGTGGCTCTCAAGCTGGCTCTGCAAATCGTTTATGCGGTTGCACAATGCAACGAAATCGCCCATGTCCAAAATCTGCGAGCCTATGTGGAAATGCAGTCCTATAAACTCGACATTGTCCATACTTCCGGCCTTTTCAATGATGCCCTCCATGTCTTCCATGGCAATGCCGAACTTGTTTTCCGCAAGGCCTGTCGTAATGTTTGCATGTGTATGTGCGCCGACGTTAGGATTTATGCGGAAAGCCACACGGGCTACTTTCCCCTTCCGTCCTGCCAGTTCGTTAATGACGTCGAGCTCAGGAACGCTCTCCACGTTGAAACAGAATATGTCTTTATCCAGCGCGTAATTTATCTCCCTGTCGCTCTTGCCCACCCCGGCAAAGACAATCTTTCCCGGCATGAAGCCCGCGTTTACCGAAGCCATTATCTCGCCGCCGCTCACGCAGTCGGCTCCGAGTCCGGCCTGGCATATTACATTCAGAATCTTGGGGTTGGCATTTGCCTTAACGGCATAATGCACACAGAACCCCTCATACTTGCCCGCTTCGCGGTTTATAGTACGCAAAGTGTCACGCAGCAGCGTCGTATCATAATAATAAAACGGAGTTTCTGTATCTTTAAACTTGTCTAAAGGAAAAACACCCTTCATTTTTTCAGTATCTTATTATTATTTGTCATTGAACAACGTGTCGCTCAAAGCTTGCAGCGCGCGCTTCTTGTCGCATTCACGTACAAGGAACGAAATGTTGTAATTGCTGCCTCCGTAAGAAATCATCCTCACCGGAATGTTCTTCATCGCATCGGTAGCCAGAGTCTCAAAGCCGACATTGCTCCAGTCAAGGTCGCCTACAACACATATTATACACATGTCCTTGTCAACCGTAACGGTGCCGTACTTCTTCAATTCGGCTACGATATCGTTAAGGTGCGAGTCGTTGTCAATACTCATCGAAACGCCCACCTCGCTGGTTGTAATCATGTCAATCGGCGTCTGGTAGCTCTCGAATATCTCGAACACCTTGCGCAAGAAGCCTGTCGCCAGCAGCATGCGGCTGCTCTTTATCTTGATAGCCGTAATGTTGTCCTTGGCCGCAACAGCCTTTATCTTGCCCTGAACCAGTTCATTATTAATTATCGTTCCAGGCGACGACGGGTCCATAGTGTTAAGCAGGCGCACCGGTATGCCGGCAAACTTGGCTGGCTGCACGCACGTAGGGTGCAATATCTTGGCACCGAAATAAGCCAACTCGGCAGCCTCCTCGAAGTTCAACTGGCGTACGGCCTCAGTCTCGTCGACCACGCGCGGGTCGTTGTTGTGCATGCCGTCGATGTCCGTCCAGATTTGTATTTCCTCAGCATCGACTGCCGCTCCGAGCAAAGACGCCGTATAGTCGCTGCCTCCGCGCTGAAGGTTGTCTATCTCGCCGTAGGCGTTGCGGCAGATAAAGCCCTGCGTGATGTACACCTGGTTTCCGGGATTCTGCTCCAAAGCCTTTGCCAGCTTGTCCTTTATGTAGCCGAGGTCGGGCTCCGAGTTCTTGTCGGTACGCATGAAGTCAAGCGCTGAAAGCAGCACGGCCTTTACTCCGCACTCCTTAAGATAATTGACAACCATGTTGGTGCTCATTATCTCGCCCTGCGCCACGATGCTCTTCTCCTCGAAACTCGTGAAGAGGTCTTTGGTGAACGAGCGGAGATAGTCGAACTCGCCACGTAGGAACTTGCGTGTATCGTTCTTCCACTTCTCGGTCGAATACAGGTTGTCTACATGCTGCATGTATTTCTTTTCGAGGCGGTTTATTTCGTCATTTGCACCCTCCGGATTCTTCCTGTACAGATAATCGGATATTTCTATCAAGGAGTTAGTCGTGCCCGACATGGCTGAAAGGACAACCAATACGGGCTCGCCGCTACTCGTTATCAACGAAGAAACATGCTGCATACGCTCGGGCGAACCAACCGACGTACCTCCAAACTTCATTACTTTCATAACCTTTATACTTTTAATTTTATTATATTCAACATAAAACATCCGCCGGACGTACGACCGCCCGCACGTGAACTACTACTCTCCGGCAAGCGCCAACCTGTTGTACTGGTTTGTCACGTCGTTCAACCTGCCGTCCTTGCACTGGTAGACAATGCCCTGGTACTTGTCAAGCATGGGTATGTTGTGTGTCGACATCACGACCGCCGTACCAGTAAGGCTGACCTGCTTGAGCAGGCTGATTATATTGTCGGCAGTCTCGGGGTCAAGGTTTCCCGTAGGCTCGTCGGCTATTATCACCTTCGGCTTGTTGAGTATCGAGCGGGCGATGGCCACGCGCTGCTGCTCGCCGCCCGACAGCTCGTAAGGCATGCTTGCCTTCTTGTCCTGCATGCCCACGGCCTCGAGCACTTCGTCAATGCGCTCGTCCATATCCTTCTTGTTCTTCCAGCCTGTAGCCTTCAACACGAAGCGCAGGTTGTTGTACACGCTGCGGTCGTGGAGCAACTGGAAATCCTGGAATATTATGCCGAGTTCCTTGCGCAAGGCGGGCACTTCCTTACGTTTCATCTTCAGCAGGTTGCGCTCCAGGATAACGGCCTCGTCGCCTTCGCCTATGTCAAGTTCGCAGTAGAGCGTTTTGAGCAAGCTGCTCTTACCCGAACCTACATGCCCTATTATGTAGACAAACTCGCCTTCGTCCACATGGAAATCGACACCGCCCAGCACGAGCTTGTCTCCCTGGTAAATATTTACGTTTTTATATTCTATGAACATATTTATTCCTCGCTTTTATATTCTCAATGTTTAGCCAGACAGGCCGTGCAATCATGCACATTCCGTTTGCAAAATTACTAAATTAACGTGAGTTCGGCATAAGAAAAGCATAAAAAAGTTGTGGAAATGGAATATTTTTAGTACCTTTATAGTTGACAATCAATAAGTTACATTAAAATA